>ERZ1292640.140-Hain-H43-02um-R1-140-length-57873-cov-6_pt2 | contig 49041 bp, 30 predicted proteins | sample MGYA00564404_ERZ1292640 | MGnify/ENA primary metagenome ERZ1292640 (study PRJEB36523, sample SAMEA6512636) | groundwater metagenome | collected 2019-01-08 | study: AquaDiva: Metagenomics assemblies of 32 groundwater samples | reverse complement strand
AACAAGCCTCGAACTTGGGATCGACATTGGCTATATCGATCTTGTGATCCAGATCGGCTCGCCCAAAAGCGTTTCGCGCGCCCTTCAGCGAACAGGCAGAAGCGGCCATGACATCTACAAGATTTCCGAAAGCGTGATGATCGGCTCTGACCGCGATGACCTGGTCGAACTTGGCGTAATGCTCCAGGAAGCCTACAAAGGGCATATCGACAAGGTCCAGATCCCACAAAACTGCCTTGATGTGCTCGCCCAGCACGTCATCGGGATGGCTGTGCAGAGGGATTGGAGGTTTTCCGATGCGCTGAAACTTGTCCGCCAAAGTTATTGCTATAGGAATCTGGAAGAATTTGACTTCAAGAACGTGCTCCTGTACCTTTCCGGCTCCTTTGCCTCCCTCGAAAAATACCACGTTTATGGCAAAATCAGGTATGACGAGAAATTACAGGAATTTGGCAAGCGCGGGAACATGCTTCGCGTTCTGTACTCGACAAACATCGGAACTATTCCCGATTCGGTTTCAGTTTCCGTCAATTTGCTCCCGATCACCCGCCACATTGGAAACTTTGAGGTGGTGTTCCTCGTGCGCCTTCGAATGGGGGATCGGTTCGGTTTGGGGGGAAAAACCTACCAATACGAGTATGCCAAGGGGATGCAGGCATACGTTTCGCTTGCGGATGGCTTAAAGCCTACGATTCCGCAGTGGTTCTCCGAAATGCTCCCAATAAGCTTCGATTTGGCCCTTGCGGTTTCAAAATTCAGAGGCACGCTTGGGGAAGTCATGAAGAACAAAAGCAAAAAAGAGGCGCTTTTGTTCATTTCGGAAAATTGCCATTGCAATCCCGAGGCTGCCGAAGTAATTTACAAATATTTCATGGAGCAAATAAGCTTCCTTAACCTGCTTCGCGTGAACTCGTTCCATTCTGACAAAAACCTCCTAATTGAGGAATACTTCTCAGAAGGGAAGCGACATTTCATTTTCCATTCGCTTTTTGGAAGGCGCGTGAACGAGGTTTTGGCAAAAGTGCTGGCGGCAAAAATCTCCCACAAGATCAACCGGAACGTTGTGATTGCTTTCAATGACAACGGATTTGTCCTCACACTCAGCCGCGCCGTCAATGTTGAAATCAAGAAGGAGGTATTCGTCTTTGCGCAGCTTGATTTGGATGATGAGGCAAGGGAGGCAATAAAGCAAACCGAAACCCTCAAGCGGAAATTCCGCGATGTTGCCGTTCGCTCGCTCATGATATTGCGCAATTACATGGGGCGGAAGCGCTCGGTAGGAAAGCAGCAGATGGGCGCCCATGTCATGCTTGGGATTTCTACAAGGCTTGCAAACTTTCCTGTCATCAAGGAAACCTACCGTGAGATCCTGGAGGACCACATGGACCTTAAGAATGCGGCCAGCATACAAAAAATGCTAAAGGATGGGGAGATAAATGTAACAGTTCTTCCCGCCTATGATCTGCCTTCCCCCTTTGCGCAATTATTGATCACCCAGGGGATTTCAGACGTAGTGCTGCTAACCGACCGGAAGGCGATTTTGGAGAGGCTTCATACTCTTGTACTCCAAAGGATCGGTAAGCTAAAGTGAAATTGTAGATTGGAAATTGAGGAATTAATTGGGTATATATTTATGGGATATCAGAATTATTCCATCAATAATCGAAAGCTGTGGTTTATTCCATGAAACGAATCATAAAAAAAATCGTCCTCTTCATATGCGTGCATAATTCTGCGCGAAGCCAGATGGCGCAGGCCATCTACAACTCCAAATCCCGCCGATCTTATGCCAAGAGCGCAGGGAGCAAACCAGGGGAAAAGGTAAGCACCATGGCCCTTGCCGCCCTAGCTGAAATCGATGTGCATCCCATCAATCCGGTCCCTAAAAAATTGACGCAGGAAATGGTGGATGAGGCCTTCCGGATTTTCACCATGGGCTGCAAGGAGGAGTGCCCAACAACCGAAAAATTTGTTGCCGATTGGGGCCTCCCCGAGCCAATCCCTGGGAATATGGAATCTTACCGGAAGTTGAGGGATTTGATTGTTCAAAAAGTTAAAAAACTTCTTAAGGAAGTCGAGAAAAAATAGCGTTAAGCTAGGGATTTTGAAGGAGGGCGGCGCGTATTTTTCCGATCTAAACCTGCTTGCAATTTCCGATCTCCAGCTTGGCCACGAGGCGGTTTTGCACAATAGGGGCATTGATGTTCCAGTTGGGCAGTTTCCCCTCATTATTGAGCGCATCGAATCCATGCTCTTGCAAACAAAGGCAAAACGCATCCTGATCAACGGCGACCTAAAGCATGAGTTCGGATTGGCAATGCAGCAGGAGTGGAGCGAGGTCATTGAACTGCTGAATTTTTTGAAAAAGCGCAATGTTGAGCTGATTCTTGTCCGCGGCAACCACGACAATTTCGTTGCCAAAATACTTAGAAACCAGAATTTGAAATTAAACGATTATTTTTTTGAGAAGGGAATCTTGTTTATTCACGGCCACAAACGGCTGGAGGATTACGGGGCAATCCCTGAATTCAAAACCTATTCCACACTTGTGATTGGGCATGCGCACCCGGCGGTTACAATCCTGGATGAAATCAACATCCCCCACAAGTATTCGTGCCTCCTCAAAGGGGTTTTCCGGGGAAAGGAACTCATCGTCCTCCCCTCAATTTCGCCCCTTGCCTCCGGAACCGATGCCAAAACCGGCGCATTTTCGGATGATTTGCACTCCCCAATCCTCTCCGAGTGCGACCTGGAAGAATTCATCCCGGTTGTTATTGATCCGAAAGGGGGCGTTAGGGAGTTCCCGAAATTGAAATATCTGTAATGGGTTGGGCAATTGATGCTATTTTGGCTATATTATTCCCGATTCACATCGCTTTTTAATTATCTTACGGCAAAATGCCTATCTCAATTGTTGCCTCCGTAGCTCAGCGGTAGAGACGTGACAAGCCTATGGGGATGGCTCCCCCTACCCTTTTCGCAGGCTTTAAGCCTGCTCATCGCGAGGTTGTTTGGCACCCTCCCGATGTCGGATCGTCACCCCCTCTTTTAAATCTTTGATTCCAAATCCTTTTTCCGTGCCTCCGTAGCTCAGCGGTAGAGCGTCTGCCTTGTAAGCAGAAGGCCGCGAGTTCAAATCTCGCCGGGGGCTTGAAGAATTTGGGATATTTAATAAAGCTGGGGAAGAATTAGAATACATCATTTTGAAGGTGAAATCCATGAACATGAAGGCCATTAGTATCGCACTGCTCTTGCTTGGGGTCGCATTCGCAACACTAGCGCTTTCACAGCTAAACCAGATGACAATCAATAGCGCGCAGTACGAGGCGACAAAGCCCGCCCTGGAAGCGCAAATCATTGCAAACGAGGAACTTGCAAAAAGCTACGGCCAATCCGATGCGGATATTGCGCAGGCCTCCAAGGATGCAAGGGAACTTCTATCCAAATCAATTGCCGCGATGAACGGTGGATATATGGCAAATGCACTGATCGATGGTATCGCAGGCCTTGTGCTCCTCTTTGCGGGAATCGTCACTTACCCAAAAGAGAAGTAGAAAACGTGCGGCGGATTTGAAGTGACCGGTTTTTTTTCCTTTTTCCAATATAACTTTTTTACGGTTTGTACTTTTTTTAGGGTAAAACCAATCTCTAATGTGGGATATGCGTTTTGGTGGGGGAAGATGGAAGATAAAACGGACCAGATAATATCGGAAATTTACGAGGAGATATCCGAAAACCCCAATCTTACCTCGCAGGAACTGTTGCTTTTGAAAAACTCCCTTGCAAAGCGCTACAAGCAATCGCAGGTTGTGAAGAACCCCCAAATCCTTGAAAAGCTTGAATCCGAGGGAAAAATGACGCCGGAATTGCGAAAAGCACTCAAAATCAAGCACATCCGCGCCCTTTCCGGCATTTCAAACATTGCAATAATGACCGCTCCCCTTCCCTGCCCCGGAAAATGCATCTACTGCCCCGGAGGCCCGGAGTTCAACTCCCCAAAGGCTTACACTGGCAAGGAGCCTGCAGCAAGGCGCGCGGAGCAAAATGGATTTAGCTCCTATAGGCAGGTGGAAGCAAGGCTTCGCCAATTTGGATTGATTGGGCATTCCGCCGAAAAAAACGAGCTAATAATCCAGGGCGGAACCATCAATGCGCTTCCCTACAATTACCAATACAATTTCATCAAGGGTGCATATGATGCATTCAACGAAAAGGTCAGTGGCACGCTTGAGGAGGCCAAAACCCTAAATGAAAAGGCAAAACACCGCGTCATTGGGCTAACAATTGAAACCCGCCCGGATTACTGCGCGGAAGGGCAAATAAAAAAATTGCTGGAATTTGGCACAACCCGAATCGAGCTCGGCGTTCAAAGCCTGGATGACCGGATCATGGTTCTTTCTAAACGGGGACATGATGTAAAGGCAGTAGTTGACGGTACAAAAAGATGCAAGGACGCCCTCCTTAAGATATGCTACCATATGATGCCCGGCCTTTTTGCCACTCCCGAGCAGGATGTTGGTTATTTCAAGGAGCTTTTTTCCAATCCAGATTTCAAGCCGGATATGCTTAAAATTTATCCGACCTTGGTGATGCCCGGAACCGAGCTTTATTCAATGTGGAAAAAAGGGGAGTACAAGCCATATAATGCGGAGGAAGCAGCGGAAGTCATTTCCGAGGCAAAAAGGCACGTTCCCGAATACTGCCGCATCATGAGGGTCAATCGTGACATCCCAACAAACCTCATCGCCGATGGGGTGCAAAAGAGCAACCTCCGGGAAATGGTGGCTAAAATTTGCAAGAAAAAGGGGATTGTTTGCAAATGCATCCGCTGCAGGGAAATAGGCATAAAGATGCTAAAGCAAAAAATCAAGGTGGATTATGATGCGGTTGAATTGGTGCGGCGCAACTATGATGCCTCTGATGGCAAAGAGATTTTCCTTTCCTTCGAGGACAAAACAAACGATGCCCTCATGGGCTTTATCCGGCTTCGCATTAATTCCCCCGATTCCTTCATGCCCGAAATGGATGCGAAAACCGCTGGCATCCGTGAACTGCACGTTTACGGGCTCCAAATGCCAATTGGGAAAAAGCTTCCCGATAAATTCGACCCGATCCAGCACGAGGGGTATGGCACGCAGCTCCTAGCCGAAGCGGAGAAAATTGCAAAGGAGGAATACGGCATGGAAAAGATGCTCATCATATCCGGAGTTGGCGTGCGGGAATACTACAAGAAGAAGGGGTATGCGCTCGAGGGAGTTTACATGAGCAAGAAAATCTGATTGGCGGATTAGGATGCACCAATTGCCTGCATATTCCAGCTTCTTAAATAATCCTCGATTACCTGATGATTTCAATCCCCGGGAATTTTTCGAAATCCTTGTCGTATGTGAGGATTTTCTTGATGTTGTTGGCATACATGATGGTGAAAATCAAAGAATCCGTAAAATCCGCATTTTGTTCCTCCGCAATCGATGCTGCCATATGGATAAATTCCTCTTTTGCCTCGATTATCTTGAAGTTTTCATCTGAAATAAGCCTATCCAACGTTTCCTGTGCTTTTTGCCTTCCAAACTTATTTTTCAGGAAATTTGCAAACTCTATCAAAACGGGCAAAGGAATGGCTAGCTTTTCATGTTTCCCATACAATTCATTGAATTTTCCCTTTGCCTGCCTAATCAGGCTGACTATTTCGGGTGAATTGTTATCCTTCTCATCCAACGCTCTGTAAATAAGGGCATTTGTGTCCAATGCTATCATACGTAATTACCCATCATGCCCCCTTCTGCAATTATCTGCTCCATGTTTTCCAGGTCTTCATCCGTCAATTTTAGGCTATCGAAACATTTTCGGAACGATCCACTCCGCCTCTCCCTTAAAATCAGCTTATCGTCAAGCCTTACAACATTGAATTCAAACCCCAGGCCTTTTCGCAGTTCAGCGGGGATCAAAACTCTTCCTACTTTATCCATTTTAACCTCTGCATTACCAACTTCGTACATATTTTACCACTTTTACCTTATAATTGGCAAAATTTATAAATATTGGCAAATTAGGTTATTTCTGGTAATTCCATGACCTTTGTTTTCCGCCTATATTTTTCTTCCAATCTCCGAGCTTGGATTTTGGCCAGCGGCTCCATTTGTTCAACAAACGGCTTTATCGCTGATTTCAATTTGTCGAGGTTCCCAGCTCCCGTAAAAATATTTTGTGTATCCCCAAATTCGGTAATTCCGAACTCGTGATGTATAATTCTGAATTCAACCTTTCCCCAATGACCGATAGGGAACATATTGTTCGTATTGGCTTTTAGGATAATCCCCACCTTGTAAGGATTAGATGAATACGGTGATGCGCTCCACCAACCCGGATGCACTTCTATTTCCCCTGAAGTCCTGCCTAAGAAATCTTCCAATGAGTGGGTTCCTTGACTCATACTCCCAAATACTCCGTAGCCTACAACTTCCGCCGTCAATTTTTTCAACTTTGTAAAGATTTTCATAATTTACAGCCAATACCCCATCTTGCCCTCACCGGTAATTTCCGCGCTTCCAATTGCATTGTATTTCTTGCCTTCGATCACAACCTCGGCGTTGCATGGGTATGTGGAATAGTCGATATCCGTCTTAAGGATCATGTTTGCAAGTTTAATCCCTCTTATTGGATGCACATCTATTTCATATTTCGGGGTGATTTTCAGCTCGATTTTCCCATCCTTGCTCTTGACGCTAAGCAGGGGAGTCTTTGGGGATTCCCATTTCAGCTTGATTTCCGCATCCTCGTAAACCTCCGCTTCCCCCGTTTCCGGATCAAAATCAATGAGCTGAACATAAATTGGTATTTTGATCTTCCCCTTCTCAAAAAAGAAATGCATGAAGGAAACGAATTTTTCCACTTTTTGCTCATCATCCTGGAAGCAATCCAATATGGACCAATGCCACCCTTCCGAAATCATGGGGGTTCTCATGTGGATGTTTTCATTGTAGCAAAAATTGCTGGTGATGTTCTTCCCAATCAGCTCCTCCAATTCCCCCAGCTTGAAAAGTGAGATGTCCCCCTTCCCGGTTATTTCAAGGCTCCCCTTGCATGGGCTTATCATCCAATACGCCAAAAGATGGTCGAATTCCTTGAAGACGCACTTGAATTTTTTCAGTTCATCTGAAAGCTTCTCGAATTTGTATGTGAAATTAAGCTCGCCCTCACTTTTCTCCCCTTTTTTCCGAAAAGTTGCCTCCACAACATACTCTGAAGGCATCCCCGACCATTTCAATTCGCGGCTTTCCTCCTTTATTGCCACTTTCCCATCCGCAAATTTTGCGCTCTCATTTGCAAACCCATCGCCAACCTTGTAGGTTTTCCCCTTGTAGCGCAATTCATGGAAAAGCGCCCGTTGGGTGTCATCGTACCCAATGGTGATGAACGCTGAGAGATCTTTGTTTGTTATGTTTGCGTAAATCCAGCCCCTCTCCCCGGTTTTCTTTGGGTCGGCAAAAAGCTTTTCCTGGGTGAAGAGCGGATCGTATTTTGCCGTCTCCTCCAGTGCAAGCTTTGCCTTCTGGGTGAAATTATGCACCATTATTTGCTTGTTTGTCACTTTCATTCTATCAGCAAGGAGAGTAAAGCCAGCAAGGTTTATTATTCTTGGGAGAGGTAACCCTTTGCTCTTAAAATCAGGGTGAAATTCATGAAAAAAATCATATTCATGGTTGAAGGGAAGGATTATGGCAAGCTCAAGGATATCCTTGCTGCCGATCCATACGCGGATGATTCGTTTGCAAAATCAGGATATGTGCTAAAGGAGAGCAAGCCAATGGGCCTTAAGGGCGGATTCTACCTAATCTATGTCAAAACCGCTGATGATTCGCTAGTTCTCAAGCTCAAAGCAAGGCTTGCCGTGCTTCCCACTTTAAAGGAGCTCGAAGGCCCGGACTTCGAATCCGTCGTTTCGCAAATCGAGGCGCAGGAAGATAGCGCGGCATCCGGATTCGGGAGCCTTTTCGGGGATTAATTTTCCAAGCCACGCCATTATAGGGGCAATATTGCGCCTATTTTAACGGCATATTATTTTTTCCCAAGGATTTCGTTTCTCCCTTCAAATTTGATGCGCCCTTGGCTTTCAAGTGCATCCATCATTTTTTCAACTTCAGCTTTGCTAGCGATCTTCTTTGCCCATATGCCCTTCAACAGCATCGGGATGGACATGTTTTGGATCCCCAGCCTTTTGCATGCAATTGATTCCTCCGCGCCTAGGCAAATGCAAACCGCATTGTTCTTTTTTGCATATGCCATTGCAGCAAACTCCTCCTTTGATAGTTGGGGGTGCCTTCTTTTTTTTGCGGAGATGAATTTTTTTTCATTAGGCGAAATGGGCGCAGATTTTCCATTGGCAGAGCTTTTTCCCAATTCAACCGCATGAATCTGGGGATCCCCAAGCAATTCATTTATTGCCTCAATGGCGCCGCATTTTTTCAGCAAATTATAAAGGGAATTCTCCATAGCAATTTCCATCATTCTCACTTGGTTTCGCTGATCCTCTCAAGCTCCCCTTTTTCCGCCCGAATTTCCCTAAACGCCTTATGATGCTCCGCAAGTCTTTGCATCTCATCCGGTGACAAATCCGCAATTTCAGCAGCCCTCCCTAGGCTGATTTTTCCCTCCTTTACCAGTTCAATTGCGGCTGCATAGCGAAGGCCGGTTTTGGTTTTAAGAAGAAGCCTCATGGCGTCCTTTACCACATCGGATTTGCTCGAATAATGACCCGCCCTAACCAGTGCGGATATCTGCTCTTCCATGAGCCTAGGCAAACTGAATGTTGAAACCATATTTTCACCTCTATATTACTATTAACAGTTAATAACAATTTATATATTTTTCGGTCTTAATTCCGCACTAACACTTATAAACCGCCAAAGAGTAACAAAATCACCCATTTTTATAGAAATTACTGGAAGTTTTCAGGCATTGATCCACATGCGCGGAAGAGTTTTCCTATTTGCGCCTTTTGTCCTAGTTGCCGCCCTGTTTTTTGCGTTAATTATAGTTGGAGGAGTTGGCCAGGATTCTGATGATTTATCAGCTTATCCATCGGGCATGTTATCCAATGCAACCCCCATGCCAACCCCCTCCCCAACTGAACTTATCCAATTTTCCCCATCACCTTCCCAAAATGCCGATTTTACGCCAACGCCCAATCCAAATGCCAATTCTTCGCCGGAGCCTTCAATTTATGCGACCCCTGCGCCAATGCCAACTATTGCACCTTCACCATCAATCGAGCCCACATTTTCGCCTACACCCGAAGTTACTTTTTCACCTTCTCCAGATGCAATAATTTTTCCCTTACCTACCCCGGAAATAATAATTTCTCCAAGTGCGATTCCCTTTGTTTCACCTAATGTATCCGTGACATTCGAGCCCTCGCCCCTCCCTTCAATTATTCCCTCGCCCACTCCGGAAATTATTATTTCACCATCACCCGATGTTTCGATTTCGCCATCCCCAACTATTGATGCAAATTATTCCCATGCAAATGAATCCGAATTGAACATCAGCATTCCCCTAAACGATACCAACACGACTTCAATCCTAAACCTGACAAATTCAACCATTGATGCTAACCTATCCAACACCACCTTGATTTTGGACGATGATGCAGTTAATCTGGAAATTCTGCGCGGTAAATTTTCAAAAAACAGCAAAATTTCATTCAAGTCGCTAAAAAAAAGGGTCCGGGAAAACAACGGGACCAATGAGACTATTTTCGATCTGGAAATCTCCATAAAAAGTGCCTTTAAACGGAATATCAGGGCATTTGGCAAGGATATTGATTCCGAGCCGGAATCCTCGATTTCAATAAAAGGCCTAAAGGACCCCTCAATGCTGAATTCCATTTTCCTTACTGCGCCAGCAAAAATTGATTTGGAAAAATCGGACTCCTCCAACACGGTTGCAGCCCTCACAACGGATTTCATTGGTTTTGAACCACTCGAATTCGATGAGGCGCAAATCATACTCCCTTCCTCCTCCAAAACGGAAAAAATCTTAATCTGCGAGGGAATTGATGGAATCACCGGCGAATGCTCCAATTGGCATATATCGGAAACTCCCTTCATTGAATCGGATGGATCTGTAACATTTTCAGTCGATCATTTCTCCGGCTATGCCGGCGCCAATATCACAATATTAAATTTGCAAAGTTTCCCTGTCGTTGGGAGCAACTGGACTGTTAGGTTTACGACTAACGGCTCTGCACCCCTAACAATAACTGCCATAGACAATACATCCTTTGGTACGGATTTGGAATTTAAGTTCCTTAAATGCGGGGAAACCGACCTCTCGCCAACATTTAACGGCACTTCAGTTTTCATGGATAATTATTCCTGCGTATTTGAGGGAAGCGAGGAGAGCATAGTTCACACATTGGGAAAGCACCGTTTGGAATTCCGGTTTGGGGATGCCGTTGCATATGCGAACAATTACGCATCCCTTCTTCGTTGGTATTTTTCTAATCTGACTTCCGACTTAAGCGGTTTTAGAAAAAGACTAAATGTGACATCGCCCGGAGAAGATACCGCGTTATATAATGAATCAGTTGTAATCAGTGATGGCACATATTTTTCGACAAGTTGGTATTCGCCACATTTCAATGTAACAAGTTTTGGGGAAAAGACTTATGTAAGCGGTATTTACAGGGTCTCGGCGCGCCTTGGTCAGGGAAGTGGCGTTGCGGGGTCATATACCGTTTATGCAGAAATAATGAAGTACAATCAATCCGGATCGTATCTTACGATATCCACGGCGAATTTAGGTACTAATTTTAATTGCCTATCCGCTGGCGAAACCAAGGCAGTCAATGTTACTATTCCTCGAAGCGAAAACACTACTCTGCTGCCTGGCGAAAGGATCGGTACGCGGTTCTTGCTTGTTACAGAATCATGCTCATTTTCTGTAGATTTCGAGCTATTTTACAATCGTTCAGACACCTTCATGGATTTCTACAATGAAACCGTGGGCACCTGCGAAAACCTCACCAGCAGCTTCACTCTAGGGTACCCTGCGAATGCCACTGGGAATTGTTACAACATCCTCAGCAACAACATCGTGCTGGACTGCGGCGGCAACGCAGTTATTGGGAATGGATCCGGTATGGGCGTGAACGTGACCGGCAAGAGCAACGTCACCGTCAAGAACTGCATCATCTCGAATTTCAGCGACGGCATTTTTGTAAATAATTCACTCAATTTCACGCTTATAAATACGACGATATACAAAAGCCCTAATGACCTTCGATTGGCCAATTCCCCCTTCGCAAACATTTCCTCGAACTCCTTTTACGGCAATGGCTCGGGATTAGGCCTGAACGCCACAAACTCAAGCAACTTGACAATCCGGAGTTCATATTTCTATTCCTGCCCAACTTGCGCATATTTAAACGGTTCAAACAACTTGACAATTCTGCATACCGTCTTCACTAACGGCACTACCAGCTTGGATTTACAGAACGGCCAGATTGCATCCCTCTTAAATACAACAATAAGGAATTACATCAAAACCGGAACCGCCATCTCCCTAAATATATTCGACAACCTCACTCTTCAGAACTCCTCCATTGCCAATTACACAACTGGATTTTCCGGCACTGGTTCAAGTAATATATCTATTCGGAATACAAACTTTTCAAACACTACTACGGCAATTTCCCTGGATAGCGCTAGCGACGGCCTCATAGATAGCAGTACTTTTCTGAACAGCCCGAGGGCTGGAACCGCCATCTCCCTCGCTAGTTTTGAAAACATGACTGTTCAGAATTCCTCGATAGCCAATTTCTCTACGGGGATAACGGAAGATTCATTTAGTGGTTTCAATTTACTAACAACGAATATATCGAATAGCACAAACGGCTTGCTTATAACCGGGTCGTACGGCCTAGTTAAATCCAACTTCTTCTATGGCAATTCTCTCGGGCTGCGAATTAGTACCGGTAATTACATTAAAATATATTCAAATATTTTCGAGAATAATACGGGCATAGGTGTTGAAATAACGGCCCCTTTCACGTCTGCCCAATTCAACCTAATTGAAAACAATACCTTCAGGAACAATAGCCCAACCAACCTGATAGTGAGCGGCAGCATCGCCACTGCACCTACCGTTTCTGGGAACAACTTCACAAACAACATCTTTTATGCATCCCCCTTAGGCTACGACATCAATATTTCCGGCTCGCAAAGCAATACCTTCCTAAACAATACTTTCAACAGGAGCCTTTTGGGTTACTCCACAGCAAACGGCGTGATCAACAACCTTACGCTTCAAAATTACATCCGTGCAAATGTTACGGGCCAAAATGGCTTTCCTTTGCAGGGCGCCCTTGTCAATATTACAAATTCCACTCTCGGTGCGACCAACTTCACAGGCTTGGTCACAGGCACTGAAGGCTTGACTGACTTTGAGGCTGTGGCGGAATTCATCGGAAACAATACCGTGAACACGACTCTAACATACTACAATATTAGCGGCTCATATGGCGGAATTGTAAATTCCACGCTCGCTTCGGTCAATGAAAGCAAATCCGTCCTCCTAGTAATCCCAGCCACCGGTTGCTCAACCATTTCCTCTCCGACGACTTTGGTCTCTGATGTCGTTGCAAGCGGCAATTGCTTTGTTTTCGGGCAGAATTCGGTATCCCTGGATTGCAACGGCCACTCGATTACGGGCGCAGGGAGCGGAAACGGGGTTAATTTGAATTCTAACATTAATTTGGTTGTAAAGAATTGCGTAATAAGCAATTTTTCCAACGGCATCACTGGCTCAGATATCCGGAACTTAACCCTAATCAATTCAACCTTGCACACTAATGCCAAGGGCGCAACATTCAACGGTATAAACGGCAGCAAGTTTTATACAACCGTCTTTGAAAACAACACCAATACCGGTCTTGAATTAACCAACAGCTTTGACTATATGGCGTACAACGAGGTAGAAAACAATACTTTCAGGAATAATACTGCCCAGAACCTTCTCATATCCATTGCAACTACGGGCTCTGAGCCTTTCTCAACAGGAAATAATTTTACAAGCAATATCTTCGTAAGTTCACAAAACGGCAATGACATCCGGCTTGTCAAGTCGCAGAGCAATTATTTCGTCAACAACACCTTCGACAGGAGCCGCCTGTCGTATGGTGCCGGAATCAACAACCTCACGATACAGAATTACCTGAGAATTCAGGTGGTGGACCAGCTGTTCAATCCCATACCCGGTGCGCTCGCGAACATCACAAACGGCCAGTTCCCGAATGCCACGAATTATACGGGATTGGTAACCGATTCATCAGGGCTAACTTCATTCGTGCTGGTGACCGAATTCATAGGGAGCAATTTAGGCAATTCCACAAATGCAATTTCGAACCTGACCTATTACAATTTCAGCGCCTCATATGGGGGTGTATCGAATCGGACCCTCCATCCAGTTAACGCTTCAAACACCGTACTCGTAATCATCCCTCTTATCGCCGGCTGCGGCAATATTGCCTCGTCCGGAAGCCTATCCGCATCCATAAGCACAACTGGCACCTGCCTGAACATAACCGCTGACAGTGTTGAAATCGACTGCAGGGGCTATACGATTTCCGGAAACAATGCAGCAGGAATGGCGGGGATAAACGTCACAGGAAGAAGCAATGTCCTTGTCAGGAACTGCATCATAAGCAAATTCGAGCACGGCATTCTTGTCAGTAAATCCATTAACTTTACTCTGATAAACACAACCCTTTCCCAAAACGGCAATGGCCTTATGGCGGCCGGTTCCAATTTTACCAACATTTCAGCAAGCACATTCTTTGGCAACGGCACGGGCCTTGGGATTAATGCAAGCCAATCCCACAACCTGACCGTTGGTTACACCATCTTCACAAGCAACAAAGTCAGCATCAACCTCAACGCCTCGGTAAATTTCTCAATATCTAACTCCGAGCAGAACAATGCCTCCAATGGGACCCGGTTGGTCTATTCAAATTATTCCATATTTGTAAACGATACCTTCATTGGACGGGGCGTAGGCTTTGGTATAAACGCAACCTCATCGAGCAATGTTTCGGTTCTGCAATCCACTTTCATCAATTTCACCTATGCATTCTTTGCTAGTGACTCATCCAACCTGACAATTTTCAACTCCACCATCCTCAACAGCTCGGCTGGCATCAACCTCAACAGCTCGTTTGCGGGAATAGTCTCAAATGTGACCTTGTCGGGCACAGCCTCGGGAACCGCAATTTCCCTCAACGGCTTCACAAACTTCTCCATCATTTTCTCGACCATTTCCAACTATTCCATAGGCATTCTAGCCAGATCCAATTCCAATTTCTTCTACCTGTTCAATTCCTCAATACGGAACGTCCCAACGGGCACAACCTACGGCATTTATTTCGACACGGGCAACACGGGAAACATCACCCGTGCGTTCATCCAGGGGAAAAGGACCGGCACCGGATTTTATTCGTATAATTTCCAAAAGATCACCGTTTTGGATTCGGAGTTCATGAACCTATCAAGTGCGTTGTACCTTTCAAGCTCTACTGGGCTTTTCTTGAACAATTCGAATATCTCGGATACGGTGAACAATGGCCTTGAGCTTGATGCCTATACCTCCTCCAACGTTTCGCATAACCTCCTTTACAGGAACCTCAAAGGCATCGTTTTGGGAGCGCAATTCAGCTCAAGCACCAACCTGTTCAAATACAATATCCTCGAAAACAACACCAATTTCGGCTTTGAACTTGATGGGGACAATGGGAATAAAATAATTTCTAACACTGTTGAAAACAACACATTCAGGAACAACACCATTTCAAACCTTTATTTTTATTCAACAACAGGCACTTTTCCAAATAACGTCGATAACAATTTCACAAGCAATGTGTTCATACCGGCGCCCAATGGCTATGATATAAACCTATCCAGAATTTGCTGCAATACCTTCCTGAACAACTCCTTCAACAGGTCCCGCATTGGTTTTGCAAGCAATGCCAGCCTTACCATTCAAAATTACATCCAGGTCCAGGCCGTCAATTCGACCCTTGACCCGATTCCAGGAGCATACGTGAACATAACCAATTCCACGAGTGGGGCGACCAATTTCAACGATCTAGCTACTGACGGCCAAGGCCTGACAGTTATTTCCGCGGTTACGGAATTCATTGGCAATAACTCCGTGAATACAACCCTAACCCTGTATAATTTCAGCGCCGCATTTTCGGATATCTACAATACCTCGCTTCACGAAGTGAATTATTCGAGGATCGTGACCCTGATCCTTCGCGACACATTTGCCCCCTCAAATATTATTGCAATCCCCCCAACCCCAGCCAATGCCTCCTACACATCCAACAACTGGGTTAACATAAGTTTCAACTTCACGGAAACCAATCCTAACAACTGCATCCTGCAATGGGGCAATGGAACCCTGCAAAACCTATCAATGACACGGGATGGGAACAACTGCAACATCAACGTATCCTCCCAGCCCGACGGAACCCACAACTACACGATAATTGTCAATGATTCCGCCGGCAATATCGCCCAGAACGGGACATTCTATGTGACTATTGATACCGCCCTTCCGTCAACCATCCGCACAGTTCCCCCAACCCCAGCCAATGCCTCCTACACATCCAACAACTGGGTTAACATAAGTTTCAACTTCACGGAAACCAATCCTAACAACTGCATCCTGCAATGGGGCAATGGAACCCTGCAAAACCTATCAATGACACGGGATGGGAACAACTGCAACATCAACGTATCCTCCCAGCCCGACGGAACCCACAACTACACGATAATTGTCAATGATTCCGCCGGCAATATCGCCCAGAACGGGACATTCTACATAACTATCGATACCGTACTTCCAACAACCATCCGGACAGTTTCCCCGACCCTTGCAAATGCCTCCTTCACCCCAAACAATTGGACCTTTGTCAATTTCACATTCACTGAAACAAATCCGGGCAACTGCTTGCTTTCATGGGGCAACGGCACGCTCCAAAACCTGACCATGACCCGTGATGGAAACAGCTGCTACCTCAATGTTACCCGACAGCCCGACGGAACCCACAACTACACGATAATTGTCAATGATTCCGCCGGCAACTTCGCCCAAAACGGCACTTTTTACGTAACAATTGACACCGCCGTTCCAACAACAATACGGACCGTCTTCCCAACCCTTGCAAACGCCTCCTACACTGCCAACACCTGGGTATTTGTGAATGCAACATTCACCGAAACCAACCCCAACAACTGCCTATTGCAATGGGGCAACGGATCTTTCCAAAACCTAACCATGATAAGATCCGGGAATTCCTGCTACCTAAACGTTACCCTCCAGCCAGACGGCGTCCACAATTACACGATCATTGTGAATGACTCAGCTGGAAACATGGCAACAAATGGGACATTCTACATTACAATTGACCTCACCCCCCCATCCAGCCTCCAACCCATTTCGCCAACGCTTACAAATAACTCGAATACAAGCAACACATGGATTTACGTCAACTTCACATTCACTGAATTAAATCCAAGCGCCTGCTGGGTCCAATGGTACAATGGCACCTACCAGAATCTGACCATGAGCAGAGCCGGAAACAACTGCTCCATAAACATCACAAACCAGCCGGATGGGCAATGGAATTACGATCTCTTTGTGAACGACTCTGCGGGTAATGTGGGTTCAAACCGCAGCTTTTTCGTGAATATAGATTCCAATGCGCCAACCAATATCCGCACGGTTTCCCCCACTCTTGCCAATGCATCCTTCACCAACAGAAATTGGGTTTACGTGAACACAACTTTCACCGAAACATTCCCCCACACCTGCAATTTGCAATGGAACAATGGCTCGTTTGTGAATATTACGATGAGCAGGGAGGGCACGAACTGCTATTACAACCTCACAAATCAGCCCGATGGAAGATGGAACTATACTATAATTGTGAATGACACCACAAACAACTACGGCCAAAATGGGACATTCTTTGTCACGGTTGACACAACCATCCCCTCATCATTGAATATTTTGCCCCCAACCCCTGCCAATAACTCCAACCTCAGCCGCAACTGGGTAAACATAACTTATTCGTTCATCGAAACCAACTTCAATTCCTGCTTCGTCCAGTGGGTGAATTCAAGCGGCTATTCCAACCTTACGGCCAGCCGAGTGGGAAATAATTGCTCAATAAATATTACCTCGCAGCCGCAGGGAAATTGGAATTATACTGTATTCGTAAACGATTCCGCGGGCAACATAGGGCAAAACGGCACCTTCTTCGTGTCGCTGGATACGGCGCTGCCCTCACAGCTTCAATTTGTCCTGCCAACTCCTTCCAACAATTCCAGAATTTACGGGGATTGGGTGTTTGCAAACGCGACATTCTCCGAGGCGAATCCCGAAACCTGCACCTTGGTTTGGAACAATGGAACCGCCCACAACCTGACGATGGATCGGGTTAGCTCCAATTGCTTCCTAAACCTAACAAATCAGCCCCTCGGAGCCTGGAATTACACCCTGGTAGTCAATGATTCCGCCGGCAATTCCGCCCAAAACGGCACATTCTTCCTGGAGTTCTGGGCGAACACAACCGTAAACCATCTTTCCGCAAACCAGACATACACCAAGAACGGCATTGCCAACATCACGGTGATTTTTAGCCGTACATCATTTGCCAATTTCACAAACGATGCGGATGCCATCCAATTTGCATCTGGGAATGGGACTAATATCACAATCAATTCCGGCAATGTCAGCCTCAATTTCACCGACCAGTCCTCGAACACCTCTTATTTCGCCTCCGGAATTTTCGAAAGGACAATTGATGCCGGATATGCGAATGCGCACTGGAAAATAAGCTGGAATTCAACAGTCCCTATCAACTCCTCACTAGCAATACAGGCCGCAGTTTCGGCGGACAATTCCACCTTCTCCCCATTTGAAAACCTATCCAATTCCACCCTCTCGATAATTAACGGAACCCCCGCAAGATACCTGAAATACCGCCTTCTATTCGGCTCGAATGGTTCGGTTACCGCGTTCCTCAATGAAATAAACGCAACCGCGATGTACGGCATTAACGGGAATGCCACATTCAACCTGACAAACCGCATCACCAATGCTACACTAACCAAAAGCTGCATCGCAATGGATGGCAATTGCACCATCGGCTTTGCATTCCCAAGTGAACTTAGGGGCGGAAATTACTCCATAAACATCACCGCATCCAACATTTCTGCATTCCTTGATTCATCCTCTGAAATTTTCTACTCATATTTCGAGGAGGCAATCACTAATGGCTCCATCCTTGTTCCAGACCGCACAATTTCAAACCTGAACGCATCAGGCCAAATATTTCTAATGAATGTTTCCCTTGAAAACAAGCTAAATGGGACAATGCACTTCCCAGCCATCAATTTCACAACCAAATCCTCGTCAATAACCTCGATTGCAAGGATTTCCTCCAGCTGCGGGCCAATGGTATCTCCGTTTGGAAATTGCAATGCCACCTTCAATCTATCCATTTCGGGCAGTGCTACCCCCGGAACGCACACAATAACTTGGAATGCTTCATGGACCAATAATAATGGGACAAATTACACCATTGCAAACCGCTCCAACGTGATTGTTTCATCAAATCCGGCGCTTTCAACAAGCGTATCAATAATCAACATTTCCTCAAACCTAAGCCAAACAAATTCCACTACCGTAACTGTGACAAACATAGGAAACATCCAAATTTTCAATATAACTGCATCCCTAATTGCGGGCAATATTCCCCCTTCCTGGATTAGTTTATCCCCCTTAATTGATCCTGGTCAATCCCCTAGCTTTACATACGATTTGCAGGTTGATGTGCTAATAGGCAATTATACCCCAGCAACCTACATTGGCAAAATCAATCTAACCGCCGATGACCAAACAAATGGGAAGAATTCCACAAGCACTTACATTGATTTGCAAATCCAGGTAAATCCGCAAATCAACTCCTCACCAGCAGCAGTCACTGCCAATATTTCCCTAACAAATAACCAATCCATTTCAACAACCATAAGCAACCCCGGCAATGCGCCAATTACCAATGTAAGCGTTTCCGTAATCAATAGCACAATACCATCTTCCTGGATTTCGTTCAATTCCCCATCATCCGGCTGGAATTCCTCCTCCATTTCCTGGACTTCGATTTCAGAAGGATCGGGAGCTGTCCTCCAAATAATAATCAACGTGCTTGACTTCATTGCAGGAATCTTTTCAGCCCTTGTCAAGATAACCTCCAATGAAGGGAGGGCAACTTACATCAATGTCACGGTAAATGTTTCTCCAGGCATTTCCATCCAGCCCCTCCTAAACCTAACAACTGGGCATGGCAAGGTAAATATCACTTCGTTCCTCATCAATTCAACTGGCAATATCAAGCTTGTTAACCTAACTGTTTCGTTCATAAGCGGCACAATTCCCCAAAACTGGATATCCCTTAGCCCATCAACAATTCCAAATATCACCGAAGGGGTAAATTACTCCGTTTACCTTAATGTATCCGTTCCATTTGGCCAATTGCCTGGCAATTATACTGGCATCATCAACATTTCCGGCTACAATGCAAATGGCACCCTAAACCTAACAGTTCATGTGCCAACAGACACCTCATGGCATTTCCTTCCAGGTGCCAACCAAACAAAGGACTTTGGTCTTTCCGAATCAGGAGTAGTTGGCACGATTACTATCAATAATACCGGAAATGCCAACCATTCCTTCACAATCGGTTATGCCGATTTTGGCGGAAGGGCAAGCTGCATTGGCGGCCCCCCATCGGGTCAGGATTTCTGCGGAGCTGGCCAGGGCATACCCGCAAATCCATCAACCGTTTCGGCGCCTAAAAATTCCTCAACTTCTTTTACAATAATGAAAACTTCCGTTGGGGATACGAACATAACGGATGGCTACGCCGTCCAAATTTCCATGTCCAATTCCACGGCTCTGCCCACGTCAAATTCAACCATCCTCTTCTTCAATATTACAAATGCCCCTCCCAAATTCTCCCAAAATGCAACATTTGTTGGGAATGCCCTGCGAACCTACGTAGAATTCAATGGCACAATCAAGCTAAGCGCTATTGCCACGGATGATGAGCTTTGGGGGCTAAACCTTGACTACGCACAATTCAACATTTCAAGGCCCGATGGGACAAACAATACCTTGAATGCCACAAACCAAACGCTTAACACCGCCCAAATTTGCGGCGGCGCTTGCCTTGATGCGCAGAATTACACCTACCCGTTCAATATGACGAATGTGACTGGAATTTACAATGCCACATTCTTCATCCGCGACCGTTCTAGCCAGCTAAATTCAACCTCAATCCAATTCGAAGTGATTGGGAATACCAGCCTTCTTCTCCTTGGCAATTCCACCAATGTTTCTGGCATAACCAATGCCGCCAATTATTCGCTGATCCTGAACATCTCAACAAACAATACCGGCCTTGTTTCTGCTTATTCAATAAACCTGTCGGGAATGCTTGCTAGGGCATCGAATGCAACGGATACGCTTGCAAACTGGAGCTTCAATGCCATTCCGACAATTCCATACCTCAATGGCAGTTCGATTAATCTCACTCAATTCAATATCACAATTGCGCCCAGATCCTATGGGATCTATTATTTCACGCCAAATGCCTCTTTCAGGAACCCCAACGGCACAATTGCGCACATCTGGGGCCAGAATATAACAATTACGGCCCTTCAGAATGCCAACTTTTCAATCTCAATTTCGAACCAATCCATCTCATTGCAGCATGGGCAAAACCAGAGTGAATGGCTGGAAATTTCGCCAAATGGGAATGACAACATCACCAATTACAACATCACTTATTCCACCCCATTTGCAAATTTCAGCGTAAATTTCAATAATACCCAAGGAAACATCTCCGCCCTTGGAAGCGCGAATATAAGTTTCAATATTTCGACGCTTTACCATTCGTCATCCGGATTTAGGAATTTCACAATAAACATCACTGCAGGCGCAATATCCCGCACATTTGTAGTAAATCTTACAATACCCTACAACAACACATGGGGCCTAAACCTTAACAATATCACAATAAATGGGATTGCGGGAGATTCGTCAATCAATTCGCAGGCCCAAATAACCCATTCGGGCACTTCCGATGCCCTCCTTAACTTTACATTCAATTTGACCGGAAACATGACCTCATTCTCAAACCTTTTGAATCAATCAAAATACCTGAATTCCTCCCAATCCTTTGCGGTCCCAATAAATTATACGGTACCTGATTCAAACAGCCAATACATGGGTGTTTTGAATATAAGTGAAGGAAATGGCTCGATTGCGCGGCTTGTAAACATCACCTTCAATTCGTTCACTGTAGAGGTGCATGTGCATGCGATCTACGCCCCCTCCCAAGTGCTTGCCGGGGATCCCATCAACATTACCGCAAGGCTGGTTTTCGGCGGGCAAAACCAAACCATCAATACTACGTGGAGCGTATTTGGGGACGGGTCGGCATGCGCCATATTCTCGAATTCCACAAGCGGCAATTTCACGAATCTCAACTGCACCGCCCCATCACTTACTGATGCGACATACCATAACATTACGGTAAAAGCCAACTTTACAAACGGAAATGTCTTCCTCGCCAAGAACATTACGAATGCTTCGGCAATTTTCTACAGGGATATAACCCCCCCAAGGATGATATCAGAAGATTCGAATGATACGGAGCTTTATTCAAACACAACCCTAGTGCTAAATGCGACAGATAATTTCCAGCCAGCGAATGCAACCGCAATATTGACATTCCCCAACGGCACTGCATCCAACTTCTCATTGCCATTCAATTCCACAAGGCAGCTTTTCATCGGGTCATATAATTTCACATCCCTTGGCCTCCATACGATAAATTACGCTGCGAACGATACAACCGGCAACTCCAACTCCTCCCTGAATGGCTCATTTGAAATCTACCAAACGCGCCAATTCAATGGCTCCCTCCAAAATCTTGAAGGCCAATTTCTTTTCGTAAACTTCTCCATCAGGAATTCCACCGATGGCAACCTAGATAATTTCACAACCAACGCCACGGGCCACTATAACAAGTCCCTTAGGGCAAAATGGTACGAGCTTGGGATCAAATTCCTCTTCTACAACGCCACCATAAATTCGGTTGATTTCAATACGATCAACCAGGGTTTCATCACCCTCGACAATTTCACCGGTTCGGACATCTCATCGCAAATCGCAGGCGCCAAGGCGGGCTTTGCGGCGATAATCCAGGCGCCAACAAATGGCTCGCTCGTGATTGATTATGCTCCACTGCTCTCAAGCATCACCGACGAATCGCTCCTCCGGATTTACCAATGCGCGAATTACACCTATGCCTCACGCACTTGTGTGGGAAGCTGGGATTACCTGCTCAATACCACTACAAATTCCATTTCGAACATCATATCCGCGAATTTCTCATCGTTTGCGAATAACATTTCCGCATTCGCGCTTGTGCAGTATGTTGCGCCAACCCCAACGCCCGCACCCGGAGGCACGACCACGACCGGCGGAAGTTCCGGCGGCTCAAGCGGCAGTTATAATCCTCCCCCCGCCACTGCAACCCCAAGCGCAACGCCCAAAGCCGACAACATCACCGCACAGTTAGAGGAGCTCAAAAAACTCCTTAAGGAAAACAAGACGGAAAGCATCGGGCTTGAGCCCGGCGTTTCCAGCCTCACTTTTGAGCTCTACCCCGGCGAAAGCACCCAAAGCGCAATCCACATTAAAAACTTGTTGAATATTTCCTCAGAGATAAATGTTTCCATGGTGGGGGGAATTAGGCCCTTTATTACAACAGGGACAAAAACTATCAAGCTAAACCGCCTCCACGAAACCGACCTGTTGGTTTTTGGCTCAATTCCGGATGGTACAAGGGCAGGAAACTTTTTTGGGGAGCTCCAATTGGCAAATGAGATCGGCAGGATTTCAATACCTGTAACTGTCCGTGTCCTTGAAAAGAAGGAGGATCGGCTGATAGATTTGAGGCTGCAGCCTTTGGTGGATACCCTGGATCCGGGCGAAACGCTTCGGGTGGAGCTGAGCCTGTATAATTTGGGCGAACCAAAGGAAATTTCGGGCCAATTCACCCTTGAACTGGTGGATCCCGTCACGGATGAAATACTAAGCAAAAGCGAAACCGAATCGATTTCGTTCCAAACAACCTATAACAGCATCCGGGCGGTAAAAATTCCAAGGGAAACGCGCAACGGCAGGTTTGTTGTACGCGGAATCCTGCTATATTCTGTCGAGGGAGGAAAGCTTAGGGAGGTTTCCGCCATCTCATATTTCAAGGTGCAGGCATCAATATGGTCCAGCAAATTGTTCGGCACGCTCTCCCTTTGGCAGCTATTGCCCATACTGCTGATTCTCGCAGCCTCTTTCATCACTTACTATCGCCAATACCAAATTGCGCAAAAGAAGCGCAGGTACATTGCCAGGGTTGATTTCACCAAACTCCCGGAGCCCGGGCCGCGTTCGGGGTTCTTGGGCCTAATTGCCGAATCCAAGGTGCGCGCGTTCGCTTCACTGGATAAGCTGCAAACGCACGTCCTGATTGCAGGCGCAACCGGCTCAGGAAAAACCGTCGCCGCGCAGGTCATTGCTGAGGAGGCGCTCATGAAAAATATTTCCGTTCTGATTTTCGATCCAACCGCGCAATGGACGGGCTTTTTGCGCCCCCAAAAGAACCGTGACATGCTTTCGCAATATAAGCACTACGGCCTCAATACCGATAGCGCGCGCGCCTTCAAGGGCAACATCTTTGTTGTGCGCGACCCCAACTTGCCAATCGACATCCGGAAAGTTGCAAAGCCTGGCGAGGCGACCATTTTTGTCATGAACAAGCTCTCGTTTGCCGATCACGAGACATTCGTTGCAAACACAATAAAGCAGGTTTTTGCAGCTGGCCTTACCGAATCGCCAGAGCTCAAATTGCTCCTTGTTTATGATGAAGTCCACCGCCTGCTTCCCAAATTCGGCGGAAGGGGCGAGGGGTTCATCCAAATCGAGCGCGGAGCGCGTGAGTTCCGCAAATGGGGGGTTGGAATGGTCCTCATTTCGCAGGTGCTTTCGGATTTCGTGGGTGAAATCAAGGCGAACATCGGCACGGAAATACAAATGCGCACGAAATATGAAGGAGACCTTGAGAGGCTAAAGCTCAAATTCGGCGAGGATGCCGCGCGTTCCATAGTGAAGGAGAGCATTGGATCTGGAATGGTCCAAAATTCAGAATATAACAACGGCCAGCCCTACTTTGTATCCTTCAGGCCGCTTTTGCACAACATCGTTAGGCTATCCGATACGGAACTTTCCCAATATGAGGAGTACAACACCAAGGTTGAGAAGTTGGAGTTCGAGATGGAAAAACTTCGCAGCCAGGGCGAGGATGTTTTGGATTTGGAGCTGGAAATTAACCTTGCCAGGGATAAGGTTAAGAAGGGCGCGTTCAATATAGTTGAAATATACCTCGAATCCCTCGAGCAGAAAATCGAGGGGATGAAGAGGAAATCGAAACGGAAGCCGGATAGGATGATTGATTTTTCCGACCTTGGGATTGGGAGCTTAGGCGGGGAAATCAGGCGGGAAAGTAATGCAAGTGGTGAACCAGCTACCACAAATAATACAAAAGCAGAAAAGGACGAAGATAAGGATAAGCCAATAAAGCTGGGCCTTGCTGATATTTCAAAACCTCAAAAGGATGATGCAGGTTTGGAATCAAGAAAGGATGATAAGAATAAGGATATCGCGTGAGGAATTATGGGAATCCTTGATGGCGTCATGAAAAAGCAGCCAACCGAAGAGGAGCTGCAGGCAAGGGAGGATATGATGATGAAATCCTCCGAGGAGCGCTATGAGGATGAGGCGCGTTCCCAGCAGGCGGAGAAACCCAAAAGCAACTCCCTCTCGCAGGACCGCACGATCGTGCAGCTCGAGAAGGATGTGGAACTGCTCAAAGTGCAAATAGAGCTCATGAAGCAAAACAAGCAGGTCACTGATGAGCGCTTTTCGAAATTTTCAGAGCAGGTCGGGGAAATCCGTGCAACCGTTCTTGATTCGGAGCGCGACGGTGCCACAATCAAGGTGCAGGCGGAAAAGGCAATTGAACTTATTCAAATGGTCCAGCCAGAGCGGCTGATGATGGAGGTAAAGAAACTGGAGGCAAAAATTGAGGCCGCCAAGGGGATGGAGGAGAAGTTTGCGGCAATGCAGCAAAGGCTTGTGGATGAATTAAAGGATTTGCGGCAGCGAACAGAAGTCATACGCGGCTCTGAAACCATGCTTAAATTGAACGAGGAGGTCAAAACCGAGCTCTCAACCGCCCTCCAAATTCAAAACAAGATGGACCAGCGCGCTGACAAGATCGAGGCCATCCACGCGGATTTCCAGCAGCATTTTTACGAGTACCAGAAGGTATTTGACCATGTAAAGGAGCTCGATTCCGAATTCAAGGACATAATGAAGGATTTCAATGTATTCAAGGTGAAGGTGGATAGTTCCGCCAGCAAATCCGATTTCCTAAAATTGAAGGGCGAACTGAAGGAATACGGCGAATCGCTCGATTCCAAGATCATTGAGGTGGACAAGGCGGTTGCCAAATCCGAAATGCTCAAAACGGATATTTTAAAGGAAGCAAAAGAGGGGATCGAGGAATCCGAGAAGGGTATTCTTAAAAAAATCACAAATGCGGAAGCAGCCTCGGATAAGATAAATGCCATGCAATCTGAACTTCAAAAATCCATTCTCTCCGAAAGCCTCAAATTCAAGAAGGATTTTGACGGCAGAATTTCCTCCCTCGAAAAAGCCGCTTCCGAATTTGAGGAAAGCGAAAAACGCCTCTCCGGCACTGAAAAATCAATTTCCCAGCTTAACGCCTCCAAATCCGACATCGATAAGGCCCGCAAGGACATTGCCTCCCTTGTGAAAATCATGGCCGACCTCCAAGCGGCGCAGGTGGAAAACGGGAAATTGGCCAAGGAATTTGGGGAAATGGAAAGTGCCGAAAAGGCGCAAAACCAAGTCATTTCCGATTATGAAAAGCGCATGGAATCAGTCGAAGCAACCGGGGAAAAAATATCCAAAACTATTGGCGATATGGGTTTTGAGAGCAAGGAATTCGCAGGCGAGGCAAACGAGCTTGATAAGCGCCTAAAAACCATTGAAACCAAAACGCAGGACTACCTCCAAAAATCCGAGCGCAAGCTTGATTCCGCCGTTTCCGATGTTGCCGACAACACCTCGGTTGTGCGCGACCTTGTAAAGGAGGTCTATTCGCTAAGAACGCTTTCTGCTAGCACCATCACCAAGGGCGATCTTTCAAACCTCCAAAAGGGCGTCAACGAAAAGCTTATCGTATTTGATATGTCCCTGATAAAGCTCGAGCACCACCTGAACGATATGGAAAGGGCCCTGCGCGACCTCGAAAAGGAAAACGACCAGAAAATGAAGGAGCTCCGGCGCGATTTCATCTCCAAATTGGATGATCTCGAAACCTCGAAGGGCAATTTCAGCCAGAAAAAGTCGAATTCGGGGGATATGGTCTAATCCCGGCGAAGTAAAAAAAATTTATTCCGGCTGCAATTTATTGCGGTGCCTTCTTTTGCCTTAGCAACCCAAAATAATTTTCCTTAAAAACCCTAGTGCGCTAAACATAACCGTGGGAAACTGATGAAAAAAGTGCTGCTTGTAGCCCTTGGCTCAACTGCCAGGGCGGATTGCCTTGCGGAAGCAATCGAGAGGAGCGCTGATAGCGAGCTCCATTCATACCTCCAAAGCCCAAACCCCTCAGTTCTTCGCCGTTCCAAGAGCCACCAATTGGGGAAGGTGGATGATTTTGCCTCAATCCGCAAATATGCCAAAACCGTAAGTCCCAATCTTGCCGTTATTTCCCCCGATTATGCAATTGCAATTGGCGTTGCCGACATCCTCTCGGATATGGAAATTCCCGTTTTCGCCCCTAAAAAATCACTTGCAAGGCTGGAGAGCTCCAAAGCATTTACACGCAATCTAATGGACAAATACAAAATTGAAGGCTCCCTCGAGCACAAGGTTTTTGATTCCATAGATGGGATGAAGGATTACATGATGGATCTAAGGGATTTTGTAATCAAGCCCGATGGCCTAACCGGCGGCAAGGGTGTTATGGTGTTTGGCGAGCACATCAAAACATTGGATAAAGCGATGGATTATGCCTCCGAAATCATTGCCGTGAAAAGCAAAGTGGTGATAGAGGAAAAACTCGTTGGTGAGGAATTTTCCATCCAATTCTTCACGGACGGCAGGGCCGTCCTTCCCTCCCCAATTGTGCAGGACCATAAGCGTGCCTATGAGGGGGATTTTGGCCCAAATACCGGTGGCATGGGCTCATATTCCGATTCCAACCATCTGCTTCCGTTCCTGACCAAGAAGGATCTTTTGGAAGCAGAGCATATCACCAACAAGGTTGCATTCGCGCTAAAGGATGAACTTAACGAATACTTCCATGGCATCATGTATGGCGGGTTCATGCTTACGGCAAATGGCGTCAAACTAATCGAATACAACGCGCGCTTTGGCGATCCCGAAATAATGAACATCCTTCCCCTGATGAAAAATGATTTTGTGGAAGTATGTGAGGCTGCCTCAAATGGCCATCTCTCCAAAATCTCACTCAAATTCGAGGAGAAGGCATCGGTTGTGAAATACGCCGTTCCGCAAGGCTATCCTGAAAATCCCAAAAAAGGCGAAATAATTGATATTACCGACCTTGGAAACTCCTCCGCAAAATACTATTTGGGGGCTGTGGAAGAACTAGGCGAAGAGCGGCCATGGAAACTTAGGATGGGTACATCGAGGGCGGTTGCATGCGTTGGCATTGCGGATACAATTATTGAAGCCGAGCAAATTGCCGAGCATTCCATACGCCAAATCAAGGGCCCGGTTTTCCATCGCAGGGATATTGGAACCAAGGAGCTTTTGCAAAAGCGCATCCGCCATATGGATGAGGTTCGCAAAAAGCCGAAGCATTAGGGGATTTTCGCATTGTTCGCGCGTGTTAAATAATGGTTAATACTTCTGATTTTTTAATTCAAACCATAATTTGCCCATGGAGCTAATCCTCTTTCAATCTCCCACAAGCCCAAAATGTCCCTTTCCCCACCCTAACCATTTCAATACGTTTATATCTTGCAAACTAAAGAAACGCTATGTGGATGAAGCATGGCAAGGAACAATTCCAATAACTTTTTCATGGGCGGGCTTTTCGTGCTCGGAATTTTAGTTGGGCTTTTGATTTACCAAAATTTCTTCCCTCCAACGCTTGTTGAACGGGTATATTCCGAGCAGGACGGCAAGGTTTCCATAACAACCAGGCCCCTATCGTTCACAGAAGTTTATAATTCACGCATGCCCGTGCTTGCGGTCAAAAGCGATGATAATGCGGGCATCGTTAGTTACGCGAACATCGAGGTGAGGAGCGGCAAGGGGCGCGTTCTTATAAACACGAATCCATTTGTCGAGCCCGACACCCAATTTTCCGCGGAAACCGCGGTTAACATTGCGGAAAAGACCGCCGGCGTCAATCTTGATGACCGCGACGTCATTCTTACATTTGAGGCAAATACCTCGCTTGTTGGAGGGCCATCTGCCGGGGCCGCAATAACAATTGCAACTCTTGCGGCAATCCAAAATAAGCGCCCAAAGGAAGGGGTAGCAATGACTGGAACAATCGAGCCGGATGGTTCCATTGGGCAGGTTGGGGGCGTCCTTGAAAAGGCTCAGGCGGCTTCCGAGGGCGGCTTCAAACTTTTCCTTGTTCCAAAGGGTTTCATAAACCTAATTTATTATGAAAAGCAGGTTAAGCAGCGCCGGGTTGGGCCATTTGTTTTTCAGGAGGTAAGCTACGTTCCCCACAAGCTCGACCTTGCAAAATATGCGATGGATAAGTGGAAATTGGAGGTAAAGGAGGTTGCAAACATAATGGAAGCCAGGACTTATTTTGAAGTTTAGACGCCTAGGTTCAAGAACCCCTACCGACTTCAGTCCGTGGTTGAATTGAACCCAGCTTTTGAAAGATTGTAAGGAAAACTTTCGCAAAAGTTGTCCTTACTGCAACCAATGCCTTTAATGCGCTACTGATAGGTTCGGGCGGCTGCGCCGCTTGCGCGCGGCGCGAAGATAGCCGCCCGAGGTAATGAACCATGAGTAGCGACAGCCTGATTTCCATGAACCACGCCTTCGGCGGCTGGAATTTCCACCTCCAGTTCACGCCCGCATTCCGGCGCGATATGTTTCGCGACGGGGTGCTTAAAGAAGCTTGCGCTTCCGAGGCAAAGCGCATCGCGAGCGCGCTTGGAATCGAAATCGGCGCGAGCGAGTTTGGCCCCGACCACTGGCACCTGTTCGTCTGCAGGTGCAAGAACTATTCGGCATCGCAGCTTGCGCAGCGCTTCAAGGGCGCGACGTCGCGCTTCCTGCGCCTGCATTTCGCGGAGCGCGTCCGCACGAAGCTCTGGGGCAACCGCTTCTGGTCAGGGGGCTATTTCGCGGAAACAGTCGGGCGCGTCACTGCGGAAACAGTGCGCTACTACATCGAGCGCCAGCAGCGCAAGCACTGGGAAAAGCAATCGGTGCTCTCTGATTTTTAATTAGCCTCAAACGCCTGCCGCTTCAGCGGCAGGTAGTTTACATAGATTTGCCAATACTATATTTTACCATGGATTAATTTTTACACCTCACCCGAAGTTATCCCCCATCGTCCTTATATACTATTTTTTTCGAAAAATCTTCGAGCTAAAATGGAAATTCTTGTGGATAAGGAAAGATTTGCATCTACTTACAGGTACTCCGTTTTCGCGGAAAAAGCAATCTCAAAATATGGCGGATGGTTTCCGGTAACCTCTTCACCGGAACTGGCTGAGATTGTGGCAAGCCTCCTAACTGATGGGCATTTGGAGGGAAGAAAAATAGACAATCATTGGAAATATGACTACATGGGCTATTTCTCTAAAAATATCGGGGAACTTGATTACTTCAATTCACTACTCATGAAAGTTTTTGGAGTCCAGGGGAAAATAAGGAGTTGGGGCAAAAGGGTGAATGGCCACAGCACAGGCGTAATTCTGTGCAATTCAGCGCTATCCCGGATATTGATGCTTTGCGGTACACAAATTGGCGATAAAGTTACGGAAAAATACTCGATACCCGAATGGATTTTAGGAGGGCCAAACGAAATAAAATCGGCGTTTTTAAGAAGGGCATTCTCTTGTGAGGGTTCTGTTTTCAAGACTGGCAAATATGGTTACTGGGAATTGAAGTATTCAATGGGTAAGGAAATGTCGATTGTTGAAAACGGTTACCTTTTTTTGAATCACATGAGGAAAATCATGTCCGATTTGGGGGTGGAGACCTCGGAAATAACAAAAATAGATGAACTTAAGAGAAAACGGGATGATACTACAACTTGCATGCTTCGTTTACGAGTTAAAAGAACCTCGTTTGTCAATTTTTCAAAAAATATCGGCTTCGACATAGCATATAAAAATGATAGGCTCCAAAAAGCTACCCTGTGGGCTACTACAGTCAGGGACCCTCGCAAACAAGTTTTTCGGGAGCTGATTCCTGTAGCTTAATCTGGTTGGAGCGTTCGACTGATAACGCATTTCCGCTGTAAAGTGGCGATGCAATGACCAATGTCGGACATCGAAAGGTTCCCGGTTCAAATCCGGGCTGGCCCACTCGACACCTATAGGGGGGAAGGATTCCCCCCTACTCGTGTTATGTAGAGTTCGCCTCTACTAATGTCCGAGTTGCCTATCAATTCGTACATCGCCTCTACCCCCTTTCAAAGCAAATTGTTTTCTTTCCAGCGGAGCCATCGCCGCTTTCTTTTTTGAAAAGAAAGGGGCAAGGCGTTAAAATCCGGGCTGGCCCACTTTTTTTCTCAACTCTAGTTTTCACACGAATGAATATTGAAAATAGTAAAAGGGGGGGTTTCGAAGCAAAGGGCAAACCCTTAAATATTTCCACGGGGAACTGTTTTCCATGAACCGAAGAATTATTCTAATTGCAATCCTTGCATTTGCCATCTTCTTCTCCTACGACCTCGACCCCCTTGGCATCAGGGGAAAATCGGTGATCAAGGAAAATCCGGGCGCAAACCCCCTGACCGGCTTTTTTGCGGCGAATAATTCGGGCTCCGGCGTCCTGATTGGCATTTTCTTCCTGATGCTAATTGGGATGGCATTTTTCATTTCCCAGCGGAGAAGGGAAAATTGATCGATGATTATGGTTGCAAAGCCCCTTCCTAAACCGGTAACCGACATGATGGCCACGCTAGTGGGCAAGGAAAAAGAAAGGCTAACCGAAAACGGGCTCCACGAGGCGGATGTAAAACGGATTGCGCGCTTCCTTGGCAAAAGGATGGAAAAGGTCTACCGGTTAGGCCTTGGGAGGGCGGTTTCGATCAGGGTCGGCAATGCGGCAAAACGGAGGACTGATGGCATTGGAAAGCGACTCGAGGCAACAGATAGGGTGGATTCCCAATACCTAAGGCTCATGGCCCAGCTTGGAAATGTAAACCGGGCATGGAGGTATAAGCTGAAGCGTTTATCTGCCCTTGAAAGCGATGGTCAGGACCGCGCACTTAGCAATCATGCTACGGCCTACTTGGATGCCCTATCGACCGCATTCCGCACATCCAAGTTTCCGGTGAATGGAATTGACCAACTCCTCATCCAAAAAAGGCACCTTGCGCTTTTATTGGGCGCCCATATGGACGGAGCGAATGCAGCCTTGGCCAAAATGGATAGGGACAACGAATCGCGCATGACTGATTGGGCAAAGAAGGGGCGCGAATATAAATAAGGCCCCGGGCAATCGGGGGAAATATTCTATTGTTTTACCCTTCAAGACGGTCGCCCGCTACCCCCTATTACCAAGCACTTTCCTTTTCACTGGCATCCTCCAGCCCTTTCAGTTTTTCAATGATGACCTTCTGCTCCGCCGAAGCGATGCTCCTTCTTGTGATATCAATCACATCCGGATTCACCGAAATGGAATCGATCCCATACCTAACAAGCGCCTCTGCAAATTCCGGATAAACCGATGGTGCCTGCCCGCAGATCCCAACCTTTACGCCGTATTTGTGGCATACCTTGATCACATGCTTAATTGAGTTCAAAATCGCCGGATCCCTCTCATCGAAATCCTCCGCAACAAGGGGCGAATCGCGATCCACACCAAGTGTCAGCTGCGTCAAATCATTCGAGCCAATTGAGAAGAAATCAACTCCCGCCTTGCAAAACTCCTCTGCGCTGATTACATTCGATGGCACTTCGCACATGATCCCAAGCTTGAAATCAAAATTGCGCTCCAAACCCGCATTTTCTACCAGCCGCTTGCATGCCTTGAAATCCTCGACGCGCCTGACGAATGGGAGCATCAAATGCAGGTTCTTCATGCCGTATTGGTTGCGGACCTTGTTGATTGCCGCAAGCTCAAGGGCAAATACCTCCGGCTCTTTTATGTACCTAAAGCAGCCGCGGTAGCCAATCATGGGGTTTTCCTCCTTGGGCTCGAACTTTTCCCCTCCCTCGAGGTTCCTGTATTCGTTTGTCTTGAAATCCGTAGCACGGTAAATGATCGGCCTTGGGTAGAATGCCGCGCAGAACTTGCGAAGCCCCTTTGCCAGGGCATCAATGTATTCCTCCTGCCTTCCCTGCTCGATCATCATGCGCGGGTGCTTCCCTAGCCCGGCTATCATGAATTCGGCGCGTAAAAGCCCGACTCCATCGACATAATTCTCCGCGATTTCATCCGCTTTTTCCGGTTCCGCCAAATTCACATACAATTTTGTGCCTGTGATTGTGAATGTCGCAAGATGCGCATTTGTTGCCCCTGCGCTATTCCCTCCCGCATCCACTTTTTTGGTTTCAAGCGCAACCCTTCCATCATAAACAATCCCCCGCTTTGCATCTACTGTAATGATCTGCCCCTCCTTCAATTTGTGGGTGGCTTCCCTTGTGCCTACGATGCAGGGTATCCCAAGTTCGCGGCTCACAATTGCGGCATGGCAAGTAGCTCCGCCCTCATCAGTTACGATTGCGGCCGCGCGCTTCATGGCGGGCACGAAATCCGGCGTTGTCATCCTTGTGACCAGGATATCCCCCTCATACACCCTGGATATTTCCTTTGGATCCATGATCATTTTTACCGGCCCCCATGCTATGCCGGGCGATGCCCTTGAACCTTGCAATAACTGGACCGCATTGTCCGCCGATATTTCCTGCACCTCAAATGGGTCATCCGAAACCTGCTTTGTTGGCCCTTTCAATTCAGACATTGTTGATCCACCTGCTGTCCCTTTTTTATCCGTTGAATAATTCCCCCCCTGTGATGCGCCCTTTTTCTTCAAGGTTGTGATTGCGCGGCTTTGCACGATGTAAATCTTCCTGCCCTCAATTGCCCATTCCATGTCCTGCGGGAAACTGTAGTGGTTTTCAATCGTGATGCCGTACTTTGCAAGCGTCAGGATTTCCTCCTCGGATAATTTTTGGACCTCCTGCAATTCCTCCTCCACCTTCATTTCCTTATCCTCTCCATCGACCCTTGTGATTAGCATCTCCTGCTTGTTTATGACTTTTTGAATAATTTTAACCGTCCTTTTGTCGATTATGTACATATCCGGCGTGATTGCGCCGCTGACAACCGCCTCCCCAAGCCCAAAGCCAGCCTCGATGACGAGGTTATTTGGATCCTGTGAAACCGGATCGACTGAAAACATGATCCCGCTCTTGTCGCTTTGGACCATCCTTTGGATCACAACGGCAATCCCCACTTTCAAATTGTCAAAATGCTGCTCCCCCCTGTAATAAATCGCGCGCGCCTCGAATAGCGAAGCCCAGCAATCCCTAACCGCCTTTACAACGGCATCCTGCCCCTTGATGTTTAGGAATGTTGCCTGCTGGCCGGCAAAGCTGGCTTCCGGCAAATCCTCCGCTGTTGCGGATGAGCGAACAGCGACCCATTGCTCCTGCTGTGATGTGGGCATTTCCGCCCCGCATAATTGGTTGTATGCGCGGATGATGTCCGCCCGGAGATCATTTGGCATTTTCACCGCAACAATTGCTTCTTTCAAGGCAACGGAAACCTGCTGCAACTTGGCGGTGTCCTCGACGTCCAAATCCTTGGTTACCTGCGCTATTGCCTTGTCTATCCCCGTTGACTTGATGAATTCGAAATAACTCTCCGCGGAAACAATAAAGCCCTCCGGAATTGGGAAACCGTGGTTGAACATCTCCCCCAGGTTCGAACCCTTCCCGCCTGCAACATTTAGCGAAGCCCTTGAAAGCTCATTGAACCAGTAGATGTTTTTCGTCATGATATACCACCAAATAAGCCCACTTTTAAAAAAAGAGGCATTCCGCATTTTAAAAGCTATCGTTGAGAGGGTGAAAACCTTTTCGAAATGGGGAAAAAAATATCGGTCCGTAGGAAAACCGCACGATAATAATTATTTCAGAAATCCGCTCCAATGCCTTTTTTCATCTCTCAAGAAGCTTGCTTATTCCATGGGGCCCTTCCCCTTTTTCCACGCGCTTTAGCTGGTCGAACCTAAACCACATGCCTGAAACAAAAAGCGCCATTGCAATGATTGCAAGCTGCCAGGAAAAGTTCGCCTTCTTGGTGCGTGAAAACGCAATTGCGGTAATTAGCCTCTCTTTCGCCCTGGAAAGAAGCATCAGCGCCTCCGCCCTCCTTCCCTGCGATTCCAATAATTTGGCATCGTCCAGCATAATTTGAACCTCCTGCCTGTCATTCCCATATTCCAGGTTTGGCAATTTATCCTCTATTTCATTTGATATTTCCATGAATTGGGGCGAAGGGGCGGGGGTTGGGGTAACCCTGGGCTTGGGGAATGGTTTTGGCGAACTTGCTGGTGCGGGGGGTGAACTTCCCCCGGAATAGCCGCCTCCCCCCCCTCCGTTATTTGGGGCCGGGGTTGGCTGCGGCGCAGGGGTTTGCGTTGTGAAATTGTAAATCGAAGAGTTCGTGCAGCTAATGCCGTTGCAGCTTTGGGCCAAATACCCATATTGCGTGCCGGATTCCAATCCATAGGCATAAATTTGATGTGCAAGCGAGGTTTCGTTTGTTGAATTGGAATATTCAAGAAGGGAGGTTGTGATGAAATACGTGCTGTTATCGGATGCATTGACCATTGCCACCTGGGCCATTTTCCCATAGTATGTTCCTGATGTTGAGGGGATGTTTGTTTGCCAATTGAAAACAACGCTTGAAATGGATCCGTTTTGGTAAACGCTCCCGCCGATGATTGCTGGGAAAAGGCCCGATATTTGGCAAGCTGCGCTTAAGCAAATCCCCGGGCAAAGCACTGTTTGGTTAGCAAATGTGTCATTTTGGCACGAATATTCGGTTAGGCTAGTTTGGGATATGCAATAATCGCTAAAATTGTATGCACTGCTATTGAGGAAACCGTAAACATTCCCCTTCGCAAACGGATCACTCCCGGAATCGGTGTCATTGCAGCCATTTGGCATGGCAATTGCGGTGAGATTGATTGCAACCACTGATGTGATCCCTGCAATCACATCCGCAATTGCCTGGTAATTTTCGAAGCCCGCAAGCGTAAAACCCACAAAATGCGGGCCGGGAGCGATGTTGCCCACGGTAATTGGCGTATTCCCAACAGGCATGAAATCCAATGACATCAATGCTCCCGCAGGCACTGTAATTCCTTGAATGCTGCCAGATGTCGGCGGCGCGATGCAAGCTCCTAATGAACATCCATTTGCGCAGGCAATTGTTTGAGAAGCGGAATTGTTCCCGGCGCAATAATATTCAGTGAGGTTTGACCCCCCGCAAGCATCAGTTTGGCTAAAAGGCACACCCCCCGAAAATCCACTTACATTACCCGCAGTATATGGGGTGTTTCCCCCATCCGTATCCGAACAATTGGAAATTGGGGGAAGCGCTGCGGCTATTGGATACGTTTGGTTCACCGAGACGTTCACATTTGCCAGGAAATCAAAATATCCCGCCTTTGAAACCCGTATTGAATGGATTCCGAAATTCACTCCGGAAATGGAAAGGGGGGTTTGGCCCCTAAGGGTCGAATCCATGTAAACATTGGAAATGCTTGGAGAGGATGTTACGGATATAGTGCCGGTATTCGAGGTAAACGTAACGAATACCGATTGCGTTTTGTTCGCATTCACGCTCACGCTTTGCGATTGATCTGGGTAGCCCGGCTTGGTAAGCAGAAGCTGATGCAATCCCGGGGCAATTCCAGTTATGGTAACCGGCGTAACTCCCACCAGGACCCCGTCAAGGTAAGTGGATGCCAAGGAGGGGTTTGATGTCACATTCAAGATTCCGGGAATCGGGGCGAGCACAGCGTTAATTGCCATAGTTTGATTTGTGGACACGGGAACCGTTTGCAAATAATCCGAATAATCCGCCCTTGCAACCCGTAGCTGATGGCTGCCAACTGCCACATTGCCTATTGTGAATGGGGTTGATCCTTGGAATACGGTATCCAAATAGGCATTCGCTGGCGTTGGATTTGAGCTAACCAAAATGGTCCCTGGAATTGTTGCAAGCACCGCGGAAATGTTTATTGTTTGATTTGCAGAAAAAACAATTGCCTGTGTATAATTGGAATAATTCGCTTTTGTCAAAACTATTTGCCGGGTCCCTGGCAGAATGTTTGCAATTGTGAGGGGTGTCATCCCCTTCAATAGGCCATCCAAATAGGCATTTGCGCCGCTTGGGGCCGAGTTCAAATTCAAAGTGCCATTAATCGCCGTAAGGTTTGCAACCACTGAAATGGTCTGGTTTGTGCTGATCGAAACCGTTTGCAGATGATCGGAATAATCCGCCCTTGCAACCCGTAGCTGATGGCTGCCAACTGCCACATTGCTAATTGTAATTGGCGAATTTCCTTGGAATATGGAATCAAGGTAAACATTGGCTGCTGATGGATTCGAGCTAACCAAAATGGTCCCCGGAATTGTCGCCAGCACAATTGAAATGTTTATTGTTTGGTTTGCCGCGAATGCAATTGCCTGCGAATAATTCGGGTAATTCGCCTTCGAAATGACAATCTGGCGGCTTCCCGGCAATATGTTCGCAATGGATAGGGGCGTTGCCCCCTTCAAAATGCCATCGAGGAATATCGATGCGTCAACTGGCGTTGAGTTTGCGTTGAGGGTTCCGTTTATGCCTGTAAGGTTTGCATATATTGCCAGTGTCTGGTTTGCAATCACATTGTAATTTTGCTGGAAATCCAGGTAATTTGGGAAACTGAATCGTACATTCCTAACTCCAACTGCCACATTGTTTATTGTCGCCGGGGTTGCGCCCCTTAAAATCCCATCGATGTAAACGTCTGCAAAAGAGGGGGACGAATTTGCAACTATGATCCCCTGCGCCTGCGCAAGGGTTGCATTTACGGTTGCGGTTTCGCCTGGCGCGAGCGTAATTGTTTGCGTGTAATTGGAATAATTTGCCTTGATAAGCAAAAGCTGATGGGTGCCTGGAATTATTTCAGTCAATCCCATTGGTGTAGCCCCTTTGGGCATTCCATCCAAGAACACCGCCGCCCCCGTTGGGATTGAATTGACAATTAGGGTCGCATTTGCCGAGCCATTAATCGGGGTTAAGTCAACATTTATGGGGTAGGATGTATTCGAGTTTAAAACAAAGGAAGCGGTGGAATTCAAATAGCCGGTTTTGTAAAATACCATGCTTTTTGGCCCCGGTGGAACGTTGGAAATGGTTATTGGGGTAATCCCCTGCAAAACGCCCCCCAATGCGGCAAAAGCGCCGGTCGGCACCGAATTTGCCTGGATCGTGCTGTTCATTCCAATAAGGTCGGCATCAACCAAAATTGTGCGGTCCGCAACCACGGAAATGGCCTGGTTTAAAGTGTAATAATTTGCCTTCCTGATGGAAACCTGGTAGCTTGCGGGTGTTAGGCCGGCAATCAATTGTGGCGAAAGCCCTCTGGATATCCCATTAAGGTAAATATTTGATGCTGTTGGCAAGGAGGTAATGTATAGCATGCCATCGGTGGCAGGGGAACCTCCAATTGAAACAGTTGCACTCATTGTGGGAAGTGGATTTGATATTGCATTTACCGATATCCTTGTCCTGAATTGGGCATAATTATCCGAATTTGGAACCGAATAAGGATTGAACGTATTAATGTCGAGCCCGCCGGGAAAGGGGTCATTTGCATCCCCCTGATCGATATTTTTTTCCAATTCCCAAAGCCCATCCGCCTGTTCCATTGCAACCCATAAATTGCCCGTGTTTGCATTGCCCGGATACCATTCCTTCGAATTGCTGGTTTTGGAATCGTCAATATGCCAAACCAGCAAGCCCGCTCCAGGAAGCGCTGAATCATACCCGACCTTTTGCCTATTTTCCAATAGGAAGTATTCCGTTGCGGGAGTATTCAGGCCAACCAATTTGAAAATGCCATTTGAGTTGGTTTCCACTTGCGGCAGCGATATGGCTTGTGTTCCACTTGATAATGTAGTTGGCGCCGCCCATCCCAGCTTTATTTTACTCCAGGCATCCAAATTTGAGGGAGAATTGCCAAGGGCGCCATTCCAAGCGCCGCCTGACATAAGGCTCCATTTGCCAATTCCCCTTGCGCTATTGTCGGTATCGTAAAGGTCCGGAAGCCCAAGCAAGTGCCCAAATTCATGCGCGTAAACCCCAATTGTCATATCTCCTGGAGCATTCCAATACTCCGGCTGCATCGAATAGGCGGAAATTTGGACGCCATCCCGGGTTCTAGGAGAAATGCCCCATTTGTGTGACCAAATATCGCCAGTGCTCCCCGACAATTCCGCCCCCCTTCCCGGATGTATTATGAGGATGCCTTCCACTTTTCCATCGCCATCATTGTCGTAATTGGAAAAATCAACAATAGGATCGATCAGATCCACCAAATCCTCCGTCAGCTTTTGGGAGTTTTGGGGATAGCCCCCAAGGCCGTATGCTCCATTGACATAATAGGCGAAGTTGTGCGCGGTTAGCCTGTTCCACCCCAATGATGAGGGCATGTTCACAGTCACAATATCAAATTGCCCGTATGAATTTTCGAAGTAATATTTCCAAACCGAGCTGCTCCCATTTGTGCTGAATATTAGCGGATCAAAGGATTGTGCATTCACCGATTTGGGCTTGTCGGTGAAATCAACCAAAACCGCAAGAAGCCGGAACTGGCCTGCATAAGTTGAGGCAGCCTGCGATGACTGCTGCGGGGCGCCTGTGAGGGGGGAATCCCCGGTTACCAGGCTTGCGGGGGTTGGGAGCTTTCTTGTGGATTTTTTTAGTTTTTTCACATCGAGCAATTTTTCCGGTGCATCAATCCCCCTTGCCTCCAAGGTTTTGCGGTCCTTGATGTAACTTGGCAGCGCAATTTTCCCCTGCTTGATTCTTAGCTCAAGATTGGGATGCGGCGGCGCTGCTTCTAAGGAAGGCGCATTGGCCAGCTCATATTTCAGCACTCCTGGTGCTTTGGCATTTGAGGGAAGCAACGATACAAAAAGCAAGATTAAAGCAGCAACCAGGAGCGGGATCAATGCGGATTTGGCCATATGGTATGCTATGCGAAAAACCTATTTAAACGTGTTTTATTTATCCAAATTTTTCACCTAGCCAAACCCTGCGCCGGATTCTAAAATTCCCGAAAACAGGCCGCAAATCCCACTATATTCAAAATCCTGCCATACTCAGTTGTGATCCCTTAGGGTGCTGTCCCGCTATTTATGAAATTACGGGTAAAAGCTTCTGCAAAAAAACATTCCTCACTGCTTGACGAATTTGTTGATTTCTCGACGCAATTACCAATAATTGCTAAAAATCCAGTAATTAAGCGGGACAAAACCGATCCCTTAGGAACCTATATAAACCTTGATTGTGGAAATAATTGGCTATTTTTCCCGTAAGCACTACCAAATTGGCTTTTCTTTCCCGAGGGTTTGGCAAAGAAAGGCTCGTAGGAGGGATCGAAGCGGTTTGCTTCATAAAAGGGGATTTAGGAAAAATAGGACTTGGAGCAGTAGCATTGTTCATCGATGCAAATAGTTCCAATATGCATTTGAAGTTCCATTTTATTGGATCAATTCCATATTTTGGAATCAATCAATAGGTAAGTTTTACATGGAAAAAGCGCAGCTTACAAAGGCAATTGAGGCTATACTGGTAGATAAAGGCAAGCGCAAGTTCGCCCAGTCAGTAGACCTTGCGGTCAACCTTCGCGATGTGGATTTCAAGAAGCCCGAAAATCGGGTCAATGTGGATGTTGTTTTGCCATATGCCCCCCGCGAGGCGAGGGTTGCGGTTTTTGCCGATGGCCAGCTTGCCGTTGATGCCAAGAAGGTTGTGGACCTTGTTATTGGGGGGGATGAGATCAACATTTACGCAACCGACAGGAAAAAGCAAAAGGAGCTCGTGAAATACACTCTTCTTGCCACGCCCCAGCTCATGACCACGATTGGAAAAGTGCTGGGCCAATTGCTGGGAGCAAAGGGAAAGCTTCCAAAGCCAATTCCCCCAAATGCCAATCTCAAGGAACTTGCGCTTAGGACAAGCAGGACAATCAATGTCAAAACAAAGGGCAAATACCTTCCCGTCCTTCACTGCATCGTTGGCAAGGAGACAATGGTGCCCCTTGAAATTGCGGAAAACATTTACGCCGTGCTAGAAGCGCTTAAAAAGAAGCTTTCCGACACGCAAATAGATGCGCTATATATCAAGCTTACGATGGGGAGGCCCGTCAGGATTAAATACGGCAGCTAGAAAATTAATGATAATTTGGAATATGGCAAAACGTCGGGGTGGATTGGGGGGTTGATCCATTAATTTCTCTAATTCGCTTCAATGGGAAAAAATCGATTCGGAAAAAAACATTCATTTGGTTGAAAAAACATGGTTTTAAGCAAGGCTGGAAAGCAACGAGTAGTCGAGCAATTGAAGAAGAAGCTTAGGGAGAGCAAGGTAGTGGCAATTGCCAGTGTGCAGAATTTGCCAACAAGGCACTACAACCAGATAAGGAAGAAGATCCGCGGAAGCGCCGAAACCTTCCTCACAAGGGAAACGCTGGTCAGGCGCGCAATTGAGGAAGCACGGCCCGATCTAAAGGAACTCGAAAAGTACCTTGAGGGCAGCTGTGCAATAGTATTCTCATCCGTTTCCGCATTCAAATTGGCAAAGCTTCTTAGGGAAAGCAAGAGCAAAACTATTGCAAAGGCCGGCCAGATCGCCCCAAATGACATCGTGATCCCTGCGGGCGAAACAAATCTGCCTCCCGGCCCCGTGCTCACGGAACTTAAGCAGGCCAAAATAGAAGCAAAGATCCAGGGGCCAAAGGTAGTGATTTCCAAGGATGCACTTGTTGCTAGGAAGGGCGAGCCAATTTCCGAAGCCGTAGCAAAAATACTTTCAAAGCTTTCAATTGAGCCCATGGATGTTGGCCTAAAAATGGCCGCAGCCTTCGAGGATGGCCTCATCTACAAAGCGGATGTGCTAGACCTTGATGATAAATTCTGGCTTGATTCGCTGGTTTTGGGCCGCCATCAGGCAATCAATTTGGCGGTATTTGCGGAAATCTACAACAAGCATTCGATGCCCCTGCTGCTTGAGAAGGCGGCAAGGCAGGCAATTGCGATAAATGCAATGATCGGGGCAAAAGGAGGAAAAGCAAAGGAAGGCGAGAAAAGCGATGGTAAAAGCGCAGGCGGAGCCGCAGGGGAAAACGCAGCTCCGGGAGCAGATGCAGCAAACGCAGCTCCGGGAAGTGCGCCTAGCGCCTGATGCCCCCAATGACAACATTTTAATATTTTTAATTTCAAAAAAATAGGTCTGTAAAAAGGTGTTTTGTTATGGAATATGTTTATGCGGCATTGTTGCTTCATGCAAACAAGCAACCGATAAGCGAGGAGAACGTCAAGAAGGCACTAAGCGCAGCTGGCGTCCACGCCGATGAGGCAAAGGTAAAATCACTCGTTTCATCGCTTGATGGAGTCAACATTGACGAGGCAATCAAGCAGGCGGCAATTGTCGCAGCAGCCCCAACAGCAGGCGCTCCTGCCGCGAAGGCCGACAAGAAGGATGAGGTCAGCGAGGAGAAGAAGGAGGAGGAGGCTGCTGCAGGGCTAGCGTCCCTGTTTGGCTGATTTCCCTCTTTTTTTATTTTATATCCACAATCTGATTTAGTTTTTTTTAAAGCAAGCCTAGTTTTACCGCTAAAAGCAATATCGGCTGATGCGCCAAATATATGAACAGCGAATGCCTTCCTAAAAATGCGATCGGGGCAAGCAATTTTGGGGCAGGCGGATAATTGGATGCCGATTTGGGTTTCATGCCCCCCTTTGCTCCATTTGCGGTTTTTTCCTTCCTCCAAAACCATTTTTTGCCGGCAACAATTCCCATCAAAAAGAACCCGAACCATGGCAAAATGGGGAAATAATCAAACGTGTACCAGCCATTTGGCCAAAAGCCAAGCCAGAGAAGGTATGGAAAATCAAATGACATGCCTGGGAGCAAAATTCCGGCAAGTATGATTGAGGCGGAAATTAAGGTGATGCTCCTCATTCGTATTTTTCCCCTTTCCAATGCATCAATTATTGGCAATGCCAGTAGGCTTGAAATTCCAAGCAGGTGCAAAATCCCAAACCAGATTGTGGCGCTTGGTTCGTAGAGATAGGTTGCAAGCGTAATCAATAGCCCAAGCCCGAATAGTTTAAGCCCGCGCGTAAGGAATTTGTATATTGCGGTTTTGCCAAGGTGTTCGCTGCCCCTTCTAGAGGCAATTGCCCTTTTGTAGCTTATTGCAAGGGATGCGCCTGCAATGAACACAAAGCAAAATGCCACAATCCGTGCAAACCAGAAATAAGGGGGATCATTGATTGGAAAATCAATTTTTCCAAGGTAAGCCAGCGCAAAGAGCCAATTGTAGGCAACCATCCCAATAACCGCAATCCCCCTTGCGAAGTCCAATTGCCAAATCCTGTTGTTCATGCAACTAAGCTCTTGAAATAAGAAATTAAAAAGGTGCCTTTCCGCCTTGATGCTTGGCACTGGCGCTTACATGAAAAGAAAATAAAAAAGGGGGCAAGGTTATGCCTAGCTCCCTATCGCCAACTGCAACAATACTAGCCTCCAATATTTGGTGGCAAGTTGCCTCCCGTTGCCTGATTTGCCAAATTCGGGTCAAGTGTAGCCGTGGTGTTTGTGGTAAGGTCGAAAAACCACGCCCCTTCCAGCACCTTGAAGTTGCGGAACACAAACCAGCCATCCTTCTCAAAATCGCCAATCTGCTTATAGACGCTCATGAATGCGGGATACAATTTGACCTCCGGGGATATGAGCACGGTTGGGACCTTTGTGATATTGTACATTTTCGTATAATTCCTTCCCGGGGACGAATCGTAGTCATAATAATACGAGGAAGTGGCCATTACCCCAAGATTATTCAGGGCTGTTGTATGGACCGTATAATCGTAGCATTCCGGTTCGCAGCTAGCACCTGCCTTTATGTAGACAAATGAAACCAGCCCGCCTGCCTTGCCCGTTGACAAATTCAGGTAGGGTGGATTCAATTTCCTTAAAACATAGCTTCCATCGCTTTCGATAGTCGAGATGTTGGCAAAAATAGCCTCAAGCGCGGGGTATGCCAATATGTCATCCGACATTATGATTGCCGGCAGCTTTTCCAGCTTGTATTTTTGAATGAGCTCCCTAGCCATTGTTGTGTTGGCCTCGTATTCGATATCTTCGGCTATCCCAATCGAGAACACCTCCTTTAGTGTTTCTGCAAGGAGGCTGAAATTCACAGCCGAACTTTGGATCGGGACGCTTGCCTTCCTGCACTCAAAACAGAATTGATCGTAAATTGTCGCATATTTGATTTTCCCAATTATTTTGCCTAACTCCAAATCCAGGTATGGTGGGGCAATGTCCTTGAGGACGAATTTCCCATCAATTTTTTCACCGGCCTTTAAAAGTAGCCCTTCGAATTCGGGGATTTTGGATATTTCTCCTGAAACGATGGCCGTTGGAAGTTTTGTAACGTTGAATTTTCCTATAAGCGCTTTTCCTTCATCGGAAGTATAAATCACCTTTTTCTGGGTGACCTGCGCACCATTTTGCTGGAGCACGTATGGGATTGCCTCTATGTCAAAGCAATCCGTGCATTCGGGGGCAGTAAGCATAATAATGTCGATTTTTGGCGCCGACACGGACGGTGTTGGCGTTATCGTGGTGATGGAGCTTGTAGGGGTTGGCTTTTGCGGTCCTCCTCCAATTGCGCCAATCGAGATTAGCACAAAATAGCCTCCCGCAACTACGAGAACTAAAAGTATCCCTATGATTATCCCGTTGAAAACGCTCTTGTTGTCCATCCGCTCACCTTGAATTGCATTATTTTTTGTGGAAAATGAAATACTGCCATTTAGGGAAAGGTCAAAACCCGTTTTTTCACCATTTCCATCCAAAATCAGCATACTTATCTTATGATAAGTTTAAAAAACGAAGGAAACCCTTAACACCTATAGGGGGCTAAGCCCCCTACTCGTGTTGCCTCTGCCCCCTTATTTACTTTTGTGAATCAAATTGCCAATGTACCTATTAGTGTAAAAATACATCCAGAATAAGCTCTTAGGGGTAAAATGAAATGTCTGTAATCTCTGAAAAGGAAATAATCAAAAAAATCCTGACAAGCTCAAAGGTGATTGCAGTTGTTGGAATATCCAGCGATTCGAAGCGGCCAAGCAATTATGTTGCAAAATACCTATTGCTAAAAGGGTACAAAATCATCCCCGTGAATCCCAATATGGGAAATTGGGAAGGCCTAATATGCTACCCGGCATTGCAGTCAATTCCAAATACCCTGCAGGTGGATGCGGTTGTTGTTTTCCGGAAAGCGCAATTCTGCCTTGAGATTGCCGAGGCGGCGGTTGAAATAAATGCCAAGGCGATCTGGCTCCAGGAGGGAATCATAAGCAAGGAAACGGAATTATTTGCCAAGGAAAACGGGCTACTGATTGTGATGAACAGATGCATGAAAAAGGAGCATGAGAAATGGAAGTCAGGATCAGATTCGCAGAAGTAACTAAAGGGGTAGAGGCGACACGCGTAGGGGAGTTACTCCCCTGGAGGTGTCGTGCATGAAAAAGGAGCATGAGAAAATGGCCAGAATGAATTCGCAGAAGTAAATAAGGGGGTAGTGGGCAACCCGTGTAGGGGAGCTACTCCCCTGGAGGGGTTGGCGGCGACACGTGGCGGGATGCAGGGTTTCCTTGGGATATCTCAAGGCATGTAACACTTATTTGGAATGTTAGCATTCACGAGAATGTTCGTGCAGCCGGCAACGTTAAGCGGGCACAGGAGGCCGCAGCCGGAATTGAGGGGATCGCACAGATCAACCGCGCATCCGCCGGCGTTGATGTTGTTGTTCTTGATCTCTATATTGGAATTGGGGGAACTTACATCAACCCCGGTCGCCGTTATGGAATTCATCACGTTGCCTATAATCTTTGCGGAGGGGGAATTCGGCCACAACTGCACTCCCGTATTATAGGACGAAATGGTGTTTGAAGTAATATTGACGTTGTTGGAGCCGCTTACGATTACGGCAACATCGCCATTGCTGAAAGTGTTGGAGGAAATGTTGTTTGCGTTCGAGGTTTCGCTGGACACGCCCACGCCGCCGTGGTTGGCTATCTGGTTTTCGGTAACCTGGTTAAGCGAAGACAAGGAATACAGCCTAATGATGCCAGCGAGCTGGAGGAGGTCGAAATTGTTGAAGTTGTTCCGGTAAATCCGATTGTATCCCGAGCTCTCCAAAAACACGAGAAAGTTTTCGTTAAAAACGCTATCCCGTATGGTGTTGAGCTGGATGAGGTTGTTATCGGAGCTTAAGAGGTAAACAGCCCTGAAGTCCCGCCATTTTTCAAAGATGTTGTTTTCAATTGTATTGAAATCGGAATTCTCAAGCATCAAAAGGCGCGCTCCGGCGGAGCTTGCAGAACCGTATTGGGTGAACGTGTTGCCGCTTATAATGTCGCGCCTTTCATCATTCAGCCAAATCCCGCGGCTGCTGGCGCTTGCGCCGGAAATGTTTATCAGATTGCCGGTTATTTGGCGGAGGTCATCTCCATCATTGCCCCGCGAGTCTATCAGGATGCCGTTCACGAGGTTGAAACGGTTGTTTTCCAGAACCGTGTTCTTGCCCAGCAGTATGTGCACCAACGCCGAGAAGCTTATGATGCTGTCCTTGAATGTTATCGATCCGGTGCTGCCGGAATTGGAAATGCTGAGCGGTGTGCCGAAAGAAAACACGTTGCAATTCCGGATGATGACGTTCCGGGAAACCTGATTAACGAAAATCCCCTTGCCCGAGTTTGAGGAAGGGCCGGCCATCTTGTAGTTGTTGCAGTTCAGCTCCACGTCCGAGGAGGTTATGGTCACGCAGGGGGTGGTCGTGGAGGTGGTCGAAACGTCGCTGCACAACTCGTAATAGCCGGGCGCGCTTAAACTAATTCCGCATGAATTGATACAGCTGGGAGAGGGATTGTCGGTTACGGTGTCGGTGCAGGAGGCAGCCCCCCCGATGGCGGCAGCAGAGGCCAGATTATTGGTGGGGTTCGCTACCGCGGGATAATTGCACAGCCGCGTGGAAGTTTTCGTAACCGCATCTATGGGCAGGCTTTGTCCCGCATCCGCTGCGCTGCACTTCATAAGGGCTTGAGAAACGCCGGGCTCGAGATAGGAAAAGGCGGCGGTCAGGGTGCTGCTGAACGGCCCCACGCCCGATTCTGGAATCGCAATCAGCACGCAGGAGGAGGGCGGATTGTCCACGATCGCCGCATTGCAGCTTGCGGCGCCACCTATTGCTGACGCACGAGGCTCGAACATTGCAGGAGCGGGAACCGCAGGATAATCGCAATCTATGCTTGCCTTCTTGGTTACCATATTAATTGCTGCAGGTGCGCCTGCATCCGATGCGAAACATTTCAGAAGCGCGTTCGTTACCCCCGGTTCGAGGTTGGAAAACGTTGCTGTTACCGTGCTGGAATAGGGTCCCACGCCAGAGCCCGGAGCGGCACTTAAGGTGCAAGAGGAAGCGGGGGAACATTGCGCTTCGCAAGCAGGAGGCTCGCATGATGCGGCGCAGGAGCCAGCGGCGCAAACATTGTTGCAGCTGGTGGTGCATGAACTCAATAGCACATACCCTGCGGCGCAGGTGGAATTCGTGAAGGATGTAAAGCCGCATGAAGAACAGATATCATTGGATATAATCGTACATTGGCCTGCGGCATCGCAGCGGTAGCCAGAGCACAAGTAATTGCCGGTTGCGTCACTTTTGCAATAATTGGTTGGGCCAGTGCAGATTTCACCGGGGGGGCAGACGGCGCTGCACTCAGCCTCGCAGGGAGGCGGCGCACAAAGCTCACACGCGCCACCAGAGCAAGAGTAGGAGCAGCTCGTTGTGCAGGAAGCTGTCAGGGAATATCCTATAGGACAGGTGGAGTTTGTGAATGTGTTTGTGCCGCATGATGTGCAGAGGGAGTTTGATTGGATAGTGCATTGCCCTGAAGCGTCGCATTGGTACCCCTCGCAAACCGAATCTCCAATGCAATATTGCGGAGGGCCAAAGCAAGGATCGCCAGGGGTGCATGCGGGAAGCTGAGTGCAGGTCGCATCGCAAGTGGATGGCGTGCAGGGCTCGCAGACGCCGCCGGGATCTTTGCAAGCATTCGTGCACGAGGCCTCGCAGGGCGTCACCGCATAGCCGGGAGCGCACGTGGAGTTTATGAACGTCTCCGCCCCGCAGCTGGTGCATTGGCCGTTGGAGGGGATGGTGCACTGGTTATTCGAATCGCATATGTAGCCTGTGCAGAAGGAATTGCCGGAGCAGTATTGCAGCGGGTTTGGGCACGGCAAACCCGGAGTGCAACCGCCGGCAGTGACGATAATGGAGGGAATGATTGCGGTCGGCGTAGCGGCAAAACTCGCCTGCGCCTGCCAAAATTTCCAGCCCAGAATCCCAAGCTTCTCACCTGCCGGAAAGATGATATCGCGGGTTGCAAGGGTAACGACTATGGTGAAAATAACAGCTGCTCCAATAAGCAGAAGGTATTCAATCGCGGTTTGGGACCTTTCATTCTGCACGCTCATGGAAAGGTAAAGTTATTCTGCATATAAAATTGTTTGTTTTCCAAACCAAAGGGTGTTGAAATATTCAAGCTGAAGCAGGTGCATTTGGCGAGCTGCAAGCGAAAACCCCCTGCCGCACGTGATGCAAACAATTGTATCCTTTTAACCAAAGCCAATTTTTCAACAGTCTAAAACCAGCCTGCCGAAATGCCGAACGAATCCTTTTTATAACTTATAGCGGTTAAATAAAATAACGGAACATTCAAATAAAACCGCTATATGAGATTACGCAGGCGCTCAAAGCGCCTGCTAATGCTAAGAAGCCTCGAGGCTTCTGACGCAATAAGGCAGGGAAAAGTTCCAATAATTGCCTTATTCGCTATATTTCCTTTGTGTTGTAATCTATTTTTGAGGGTTTGAATTGGCTGATTATACGCTTGCTTGCAAATATTGCGGGGGAGGGTTCAATACGCCCGAGGCGCTCAAGCAGCATGCGGAAGCGAAGCATTTTGCCGAGATCCAGGCGAAGCCGCCTTACTTTGATGACGGGAAGAAGAAGCAAATAAAAAAATACGGGATTATTGCGGCCGTGCTGATCGTCATGTTAGGTTTAGGTTATATGCTCGTATCCGCAGCCGCTGCTAACAAGGGAATCGGGCCAGTTGGCTCCACGCACACGCATATGAAAGTCGGCGTGGTTATAGGGGGCATACCAATCGCCTTCTCCCAGTCCAGGGAGACCGGGGCCATCATCGGCGTCGTGAC
>ERZ1292640.191-Hain-H43-02um-R1-191-length-49848-cov-7_pt1 | contig 49165 bp, 59 predicted proteins | sample MGYA00564404_ERZ1292640 | MGnify/ENA primary metagenome ERZ1292640 (study PRJEB36523, sample SAMEA6512636) | groundwater metagenome | collected 2019-01-08 | study: AquaDiva: Metagenomics assemblies of 32 groundwater samples | reverse complement strand
ATATTTGATAGAGTTTTGAATGATAGCGAAATTAATCAAATTTATAATGAACAGAGAGGTACTTTGGGGTGGGAAATAGTTATAGTTTGTTCTGATTATACTTATTCTAATTGGAGTACTTGTGCTAATGGAATTCAAACAAGAACTGTTTTGTCTTCTTATCCAGTTGGATGTAGTGTTGGGACTCCCGTAATAAATCAAAGTTGTACTATTGTATCTAATTCAACTTGTTTTGATTCTGATGTCACTAATTCTCATTATGGATTGGGTTATACTTCCTCTAGTATAAACGGAGAGCTATCTGATTATTGTTCTGGAAATGTTGTTTTTGAGTCTGTTTGTACTAATGATAATAGAAGTAATTATACTTCCAGTTATATTTGTGAAAATGGATGTTCTAATGGAGCTTGTTTAAGTGCACCTTCAAATGTTACAAATGTGACCTGTATTGATAGTGACGGTGGATTGGATTATTTTACTAAAGGAAATCTTACTGAAGATGGAAAATTATATAGAGGGAGTATTGATTTTTGTCAAACGAATAGTTCTCTTTTTGAATTTGATTGTGGTTGGGAAAATGGTATTACTGGAAGTTGTCATTCTGGGGAAGGAGGTTGTAATTATGTTTGTCCAAATGGATGTTCTAATGGAGCATGTTTAACTCAAGTTACTCCTTCTACTTGTGAAGGGGGAGATAGTTATAAGATAAGAGCAGTTAATTTTGCTGAAGGAGAAGTTTCCTTGGAGAATTATGCTAATGGAAGTTGGTATCAATTTTGTACTGACGCAGGGGTAGGAGATTATTGTGTTATAGGTAATTTGTATATGAAAGTTGATGCAATTTCTAGAATTGATAAGACTGTTGAGTTGAATATAACTTCAGATGGACATGCAGATATTCCTGCAGTTGGACAATTTGATTATAAACAGATTGATTCCGGAGATTTTAAAGAATTTGTTATTCTAGGTACAAAGAGTATTATTTTTGATAAGGATACAGATGATTTTATAGTAGCATCTATTTGCCCTGAGAGTCCATGTTCTTCTGGATGTTCATTTAGTAATACCTGTGTTCCTATTGGTTATAGATCAAATGGAAAATATTGTTCTCTTAATGGACAATTTACTTCGCAATATAATGAAAGTTCAGTTTGTGAAAATAATTTTGAATGTAGCACAAATCAGTGTATTGATGGAGAATGTATTAGTAGTACTCTTTGGCAGAGAATTATTGGTTGGTTTAGAACTTTATTTGGTTAATTTTTAATATCTAGTGTTTGATTTGCATTTAAGATGTATTAATGATTAATAAATATTTGACTTTAATTATTTTATTGTGCTGAAGAGAATTTATTTACTAAAGATGAGTTATAGGATTAATAATAAGGATTATAAAATTTTATCTTTCTATTGAACTGTTTTGTAGAGTATTAATTTGAATGATTTGTTTTATTTAGGATTAGATTGTAAATTCAATTAATATTTTTCATTCATTTTTGACGGAAAAATATTCGTATTTACCAAATTTATTGATTTTTCTTTTTTCTTTTTTAAAAAAATAGAATTTATAATATTTAAAGAGAATTGATTTTTATCATTTTATCGACTATAAATTTGCTTAAAATTAAGTTATAAATGAATAAGATTACTCTTTAATAATAAGAACATGATTATAATGTGTTTTATCGTCGGAAGGAAAAGATTTATATATACTAATTGATTTCAATGAGGATAAAATGGAGGTGTGTTAATGGGAACAATACTCGTCAAAAACGTAGTAAAGAGAAAATCAGGTTACCTTTACTATGTAGATGGCAAGGGAAACGTCTGTGAAGCCAAAATGGCTCGTGGCGGAAGAAAGAAAAAGAAGTAATTCTTCTTTTCACTGACTTAATTTTTATTTTTTTTTAACAGTTTTTTATTTGGTTTAAATGGGTATAACCCAAAAACAGTTTGCTGTGATAATTGTTTTTCATTCGAAGGTTATAAAATACCCTATAGATTGCTAAGACAGGAATTTTTATTTTTGTATGGCCTAAGAATTATCTGATGTCTGAATTGGAGATAGTTAATTTGCTTAATAATATGAAATGAGTTATTTATATGATAATTTGGAAGATATTGAAATGGATAGAATAAGGAGTGGCTGGAGCTATGAGTGAAGTGAATTAACTAGTTAATTGCATTTATATACGCAATTTATTGTATATTTTTATGAAAGTGGTGATATTATGCGGAGGATATGCAACTAGATTGTACCCTTTAACTTCTAATAAGTCTAAATCGTTATTGCCTGTTGGAAATAAGGTTATTTTAGATCATATTATTGATAAAATCCCAAAGAATTTGGAGATTATTGTGGTTACAAATCAGAAGTTTTATTCTGATTTTTCAGAATGGTCTAAAAAGTATAATCGAAAAATATCTGTTTTGAACGACGGAGCATCTTCAAACGAAAATAGACTTGGTGGGTTAGGAGATTTGTATTTTGCAGTTGAAAAAGGAATCGATGAAGATTTAATGATTATATTAGGAGATAATTTATTTGATTTTGATATGAACGAAGTAATAAAAAGCTTTGAGAGGAATAAACGAACGATAATTGGAGTTTATGATGTTAAGAGTTTGGAAGAGGCTAAGAAATTTGGGGTTGTTAGAGTTGATTCTCTTGGAAAAATAAAATCTATAGAAGAAAAACCTTCGCTTCCAGATTCTACTTGGTGCATCGCAGGAATTTATTTACTTAAACAAGAAGATTTGAAAAAATTACATGATTATATGGATTCTGATTTGTCTAAGGAAGGGCCGACTTATTTTATCCAGCATTTATTAAAATCGCAGGAAGTTTATGGATTTTTATTTGATGGGAAATGGTTGGATGTTGGAAGTATAGAAAGTTATGAGGATGCTAAAAAGAATTGGAATTAGAATTATTCGGACATGAGGAGTTCTGAGACGTATTTTGTTGCTATGCTTGCAGCGATAAATCCATTAGTCCACCCCAAATTGTGTTCTTCAAAGCAAGGTCGTGTTCTAGATTCGCTTAGGTCTAATCCTCCATTGCTTCCAACAGAAATATTGGTTAGTCCGTGTTTTTCATTCCAAGTTAAGCTAATGGGTAACACAATATTTCTTTGACTCAGTATTTCTTCTATTTCACTTTGATATCTATCAATCTCTTCTTTTCTTCTTTGTTCGCGGAATTTTGGAACAAGTTCTAAATAATTTCTAGGTAATGGTATATGGGGAATTATTCCTCTTTGTTTTGAAGCTATAAATCTTGGATAAAATATTGAAAGTTCTTGTGAATTCATTTATTTATTATGAAAGAATTATTTATAAGGATATATTAAGTGTAATCTATATGATATTAGGAGTAGAATGTACTGCACATACGTTTGGTGTGGGAATTGTTCATCGTGGAAAAGTTCTTGCAAATATTAAGGATATGTTTAGACCAATTCATGGGGGAATAATTCCTATGGAAAGTGCTAAACATCATACTCTAGTGGCGGAAAGAATTTATCAAGATGCGTTGAAGAAGGCAGGAATTTATGAAAAGGATATTGTGAGGATTGCTTTGTCGAATGCTCCTGGACTTGCTCCTTGTTTAGTTGCGGGAATGAAATTTGCTAAGGAAAAGGCTAAGTTATTAGGAGTCCCTATTGTTCCTGTAAATCATTGCATTGCTCATTTGGAAATTGGACAGAGCGTTGGAGCTAAGGATCCGATTCTTTTGTATTGTTCTGGGGCAAACACTCAAGTTATAGGATATTCTGCAGGCAAATACAGGGTTTTTGGAGAGACTTTAGATACGGGGATAGGTAATTTTATAGATAAATTTGCTAGAGAGTTGGGTGTGCCTTTTCCAGGAGGGCCAGAGATAGAAAAACTTGCTTTGAGTGGAGAATATATTGAATTGCCTTATGCTATTAAGGGAATGGATGTTTCTTTTTCAGGAATTTATACTAAACTTCTTCAGTTGTATAAATCTGGGGCGAAGAAAGAGGATTTGGCTTATTCCTTGCAGGAAACTGCATTTGCGATGCTTATAGAAGCTGCAGAGAGGGCTTTGGCGCATACTGGGAAGAGAGAATTGGTTTTGGGAGGGGGAGTTGCATGTAATTCTAGATTGCAAGAGATGTGTAAGATTATGTGTAAGGAAAGAGGAGCAAAGTTCTTTTGTCCTGCTAGAGAATTTTTAGTAGATAATGCTGGGATGATTGCTTATACTGGGGAAATAATGTTTAATTCAGGAATAAGTAAGAATTATTCTGAAGTGGATATTGCTCCTAGAGAGCGAACGGATGATGTGGATGTTACTTGGAAATAAGAATATACATAATAGTCTAAAAATATAATCAGAAAGTTATTATCCGATGTTTGACTTAGATTGTTTTAATGTGCTGAAGATATTATAATAAGAAGTATTATTATTGAGGGAGAGATGTATTAAGTTTTTTGTAGGGTATTAACTCATTAATCTAATTTTCTTTTTTTGTTTTGTAAGTAAAATAAAATAATGAGATTAATCCTAAAATTGTTAATAGATTTCCTAAAATATCCCAGAAAGTTGATTTATATTTTAATTCTATAATTCCTGTGCCATAGACGAGCATCAGGTAAGGGGAGGCTTTGTAGATTTTTATTTCTTTTCCGTTTTCATAGGCTTTCCAGTTTGGAAAATAGGAAATCTTTACTAGAATTGGAACTTTATCTGATGAATTGACTTGAAGTTTTAGATAGTCTTGTCTTTTACTTATGTTTAATATTTCTATTGAATCATTTGGTTTTCCTAGATATTCTGGAACTTTTTCATCAACTAGAATTGTTTCTTTTACTTCTTTAGATAGAAACCAGGTTGCAACTTTATCGTCCCAATTGTCTGAAGTTATTTGTGTTGGTTTTGAGTTTAGGATTTCAACTAATGAAAAGTTTGATAGATGATAAAGGTAATAGGCATTATTTTGAAAATCTATTATTTTTTGACTTGAATTGGTTGGATTTATTGGACCAACTATCCAGTTTATTGCGAATAAGTTGAACTGTGCTGGGAGGATGTCGATAATGAATGACTTATTTCTTGGAATTATGTTCCAATCGACTGGAGCTCCCCAGAATGAGGATTCTCTAGGAATTAATTCTTCATCTAAATCGAATATAAATCTACCATTTTTTGAAGATTCTATAAATAATCCCTTTAGGGATTTTATGTCGTTGTTCATTACAAGATAGTGTTGAAGAACATGAGGGGCAATGCTTTTTTCGAGAGAGGGAGTAATTAGTATTCTTTCTGTTGGAGAGATAGTATAATTTAATTTTTGAATATTTATATTTTCTTCTCCGATTGGATTTATTTTATTGGAGAAGATTATAAGTAAGCTGGAGATAAGAATAATTATTGCTAAAATTTGCCAGAATTTTTGAGGAATTATTTTGAATAGTGTTATGGGTATTAGAAGATAAAAGAACATAATAAATCTATAATTGTGAATTGGGATTTTGAGAATATAAATAGAGAGAATCATTAATATTGATAGAATTGCTAGAGAGATAATTATAGGAGAATATTCTTTATTTTTATTTAATATGAGCGATAATAGGACTATTATTGAAGAAACTATGATAAATGTTTTACTTACTGCTATTATGGGTGATGAAGAGAGGAAAGCGATTTTACCTATGAATGGAATTGTCCAGAATGAACTGAGAAGGAAGGATAAAATACTTATTTTAATTAAGGTAAGGAATTTTTCTTTATTTTTTAAGTTGTATATTAAAAATCCTGCTAGAATTATTATGGAAAATATTCCTACAATTATATGTGTTAGGATGATTAATGCGAGAAGAATTGAAGTTGCGACAAATCTTTTTGTTTCTATTGACTTATTTAGTGTTCCTAGGTAAAAGAAAAATAATGCTAGGGCTAGCATATGCACTATTAATCCTGCGTGGAATGTGGATGCAAAGTTTCCTCCGTAGTATTTATTTGGAAAGAGAAATAGTATTGAAAACATTCCTAGCATAGTAATTGATGAGGAAATACGAGAGAGATGGAATTTTCTTGCGAAGAAATAGAATGAAATTGGAAGGAGGATTAGTGATAGAGAGAACATTAATTTGAATGCTGCAACGAGAGGAATTATGAATGAGATTAGTGCAGTTACACATGACCAAAGAGGAGGATAGAATTGATTTTGAGGGTATCCTGCAAAATAAAATGGATTCCAACCAGTTATGTGTGGAAAAAGATATTCTTTTTGATACCAGGATGAAAACATTTGTCCAGGTAAATCCCAGTTTACTAGATTGTTATATAAAACAAATGGAAGAATAATTATTATTAGAAGGTATGTGAAGATAAACGCAAAAATTAATAATGAGACAAAGTCATAGCTAAATTCTTTATTTAGGATTTTGATAGTTCTTTCTTGTCTTAATATCGCAGTTATTTCTTTTAGTTCTGGCATATTTTTGTTTGTTGTCGTATATTAATAAATGATTGTTTTGCGGTTTATTCGATTAGTTTCATTCTAAGAAAAGTTAGGAAATATTCTGGGAATTCGTCTGTGGAGGTTTGTTTTCTCCATAGGACTTGATTTGTAAAGTTTGCTTTTTGAAGATTGTTTTGAGGTTGAATTGCTTCAAGGTAGATTCCACTTTTAGCACTGTCATCTTGATGTCTAAATATTCCTATAAAATCTTTATAGCATTCTGGTTTTAAAAGGGCTTTAACATAATCTTCTTTTGCAGAGAGATGTTTTCCGCTGATATAGTAATTTTTACCTTTTATGTTTATTTCTAAAATGGAATAAGGAATTCTTCTCAATTTTGCCCATTCTTCTTTTCTTTTCAAGTCTATTTCTTCATTTGGTTGGCACGGGTCGATTAATCCAGTTTTTGTTATATGGTCTCGAACTCTTAGACATTCGAGATATGAGCATTCAAAGCCAAGTTGAGATAAAACTAATCCTAATACTGGTGCACATTGATTTGCATGTCCTGTAAATTTGGCAAATTCTGGGTTCCAGAATCCTTGTTCATTCAGAATGAGCTCATATCCTCCTTCAGAGAGGGCCCTGGCAACTAAATATATTGTTTCATGAGAGTCTACACGTTTAAGATGTTTAAATCTGGAAATTAATGGGATTGCATTAAACTTAGGGAATAATGTCTTGAAAGAAACTTCTAATTCTCTATAATTGAAGTTTACCATCTCTTGGGATAAATCTGTCATGATAAATAGGTATAATTTGAGTTTATAAGAATTGTTGAACTAGTTGGATATGATTGTTGTAGCTATAACTATCAGGAAGTATATTAAATAGATTAAGGATAATCCGAATATTGATGATTCTAAAATTTTATTATAAGGAATTCTGTTGGTTGTATTCAAACATTTAAGCCCTCTTTTCATAAGTATTAGCATGCCGAATGTGGTAGGTAGTAAATATCTTGATTGAAGATATGTGCTGACATTAGACCATGCTGAAGCAAAGAATACTCCTCCAAGCACTAGAATAACAGTTATTAGAGTAAATATCTCATATCTCTCTAGAGAGGATTCTATTTTTCTTATATTTTTGATTACTCTAATTCCTCCAATTATTATAAGAATTGTTGGAAGTAAAGAGAGAATTAAAATTAATTTTCTTAAATCGTGTACTATTTTTATATCTGAAATAAATTCTGGTGCCCAGAAGTCGGAATATAATTTAATTACCATTTTCTTATAAATTTGAATATCTGAAGAAAATGAACTGCTTTCAGGTAATCCTAATTTATATTGTGGTTCAAAATTTTTATAATATTCTATGGAGGTAGTAAATGGATTATCATGGAATTTAGCATTTATAAAATATTTTGTAGATCCTAAAGTAATTAATATTAAAAATAATAATACTATTCCTAATAGGTGTTTTTTGGAAAACTTTATTTTTGTTATTTTTGTGCTGATAAGAATAAATAATACTCCTGGTAGAAACATTACAAATGTCGCTTTTGTTAATAGCCCCAGAGCAGTTACTATTGCTAAGAGGATTCCTCTTTTTGTTGTAGGATTACTGAGATATTGCCAGACTAAATAAAACAACATTCCCCCTAGGAGAATGGATAATGTATCGTTTGAAATAAATTTGCTCTGTATGACCATTTGAGGGAGAACTCCAAAAAATAATAGTAATCCCATTCTTTCTTTATTTGACAGAAAATTAAATTTCTTCAATAACTTAAAAAATAGAACTAGGGTAAGAATATAGCAGATGAATGAAAATATTTGTGTTGTTCTAGGATTGTCGTGAGAGTAAAAAAATGATGCTAAATAAAAATATAATGGAGGGTGTTGGGTATTTGGAGAATTCCATAAATTTGATAGAGAATGATTTGAATTGTGAAATCTTTGAACTTCGTTATACATTTGGTCTTTATCATAATTAAAAGGACTTTGAAATAAAAAAACAAATGCATTAAATAATAAAATAAATAAAAATACATAAAGTAATTTATCTTTCTCTGTTATCTCTTTTAGCATAATATCATATTGAATTTATGTTTAAATATTGATTGTTTGAAAACAAATTATTATGGATTAGCAAAAAGGTTTATAAAGCATGATTTTCAAGAATGTTTGCCTATGAGGCTACAAGCGGAGGTCAACAATGGACTTCTATACAATTATCGAAACATCAAAAAAAACCGGAAAAATAGAGAAGGGCACAAATGAAGTGACCAAGGCAGTAGAGAGAGGAACTGCTAAACTAGTTGTTTACGCAAAAGATGTTGAGCCAAAAGAAATTGTTGCTCATCTGCACACTATTTGTAAAAATAAAAATATTCCTTGCGTTGAAGTTGATTCTAAACAAAAATTAGGTATATCTGCTGGAATTCCGGTTTCCACATCTGCTGTTGCAGTTATTGATGCTGGCGATGCTAAAAAGGACGTTGCCTCAATTAAAGTAGCTTAATTCTAAAATGGCAAAAGAACAGAAGATTAAAGATAAGACACAAGAAAATCAATCTGCTAAGCCTGGAAAATTCTCAAATGAACCTCCTGTTAATGGAGTTATTGAACAATTTATTGGAAGAACTGGAGCAAGAGGAGAAGTTACTCAGGTTAAAGTTAAAGTTTTAGCAGGAAGAAATGCTGGAAGAAGTATAAGAAGAAATGTTAAGGGAACAATAAGAGTAGGAGACTTGATTACATTAAGAGAAACTGAAATTGAAGCAAGAAGAATTAGAGGAAGCGAAGGGAGGAGTTTGTAATGGTTAAGTGTGTATTTTGTGGAAAGGAAGAAAGAGAATTTAGAGGAGTTCATTTGATGAAGAATGATGGAACTATTGCATATTTCTGTTCATCTAAATGCAGAAAAGGAATGATTAATCTTGGAAGAGATAAAAGAAGTGTTAAATGGACTGAATCATATAAGATTGCTTTGAAAAAGAGTGAAGCTAAGAAAGAAGTTGCAAGAGAAGCTGCAGCTGCTAAGACTAAATAGAATTTCTAAAAGATAAGTTTTTAAATGTGATATTTTATGAATTTTTATGGATAATCCGTTATGGAAAGCTAAACGTAGAGCAGAATGGCTTTATATTTATTTAGAACAAAATAAGTCTCGTCATAGTCAAATAGTTAGATATGGGAGATTAGTGGATGTTATGGCGTCGGCACAATTTAGAAATTATTTAAAATCATTAGGTAGTGCTATTGAAATCATACCTTCTGAAAAAATTGGTTCGGAACATAAAAATTTTTTAGCTGACGTTGTGAGAGATGTTTATACTAGTGCAGAAGGTCTCACTAAAAACAATTTTGGAACGCAGGGATTTAAGCAGGGGTTGTTAAGAGTTATAGGGGTTCTTGACCTTGCGTATCGTTCTACAAAATTAGTTGATACTATTCATGCAAGCTAAGCAAGCTAAGGTTAAGTAATTATATCACAATAATTCTTAAATAGTCTAAAAAATAACTTGTGGGTATTTCCTTCTGAATCTTTAATTTAATTCTATAATTTTCTTAAAAAAGGTTCGATGATTTCTACGAATGGAATTGGGTTTCTTGAAACTATTGCTTCTTGAGAAATTTGAGCAATCTCTGTGTTTGCATTTCTAAGTTGAGATTCAATAGATTCTCTATTAAAAAAATGATGATAATTTGTCATGAATGCTAAACTTGGAGTGGATTTGATTGGAGAAAATTGAGAATTTACAAATTTTGCTAAAGAATATAAATCAATTGTTTTTGTGACTTTTCCTTTATTAGTTACAGGCAATTGAATGTTTCTTCCAATTGCTTTTGGGAGGAGAATTATTGTTTGGGCTAAAGAAGCATATACGGGATGAATATCTTTTATACCGAAATAAGGTTCAACAAATATTGAAAATGCTACGGGAGATTTAGGATTTTGAGATAAGTATCTTGAAGCAACATATGCTCCATAGCAAACTCCAAATAATCCTATTTCTTTTGTTCCTTTTTCTGCGAGAGTTTTAACTTCAATATCTAATCTCTCAACATCTCTTTCAAATCCAGTTATTGTTTGAGTTGCGTGGCTTGGATAGTCTAGGAATTTTAGTTCTAGGGGAATTCCTCTTTTTTCTATTTCTTCTGATGATTTGAGGAATATCTCTTTAGATCTTCCTTTTGTTGCTAGGCCTGGAAGAAAAAGAAGAGTTTTAGTTTTGCAAGTAGTATTAGGTGAGTTCATGTTTTATCTTATCATTGTTTTGATAAATATGCTTTTAAATTATGGTATTTTTAGGGATTTTTTGGTTTATTCTGTAAAATAAAGTTTTTACCGACGGAAAATGGCAAAATATCACGGAAAGGTTTATAAATGGGCATTGATTTTCGCATTTGTAAAAGAAGGGTATAATGACAGACAAAGACTCAAAATCTAAAGATTACAAGGCTGAAAACATCAGAGTTCTAGAGGGACTCGAAGGAGTAAGACTTAGACCTGCAATGTATATTGGAAGTACTAGCAAATCTGGACTTCATCATCTTGTTTGGGAAATTATGGACAACGCAGTTGATGAGGCTATGGCTGGAGATTGTGATTTGATTGAAGTTTTCTTGAACAAGGATGGAAGTGTAACTATTATTGATAATGGAAGAGGAATTCCAGTTGAGATGCATCCTGTTTACAAAAGACCTGCATTGGAAATTGTCGTTACAAAATTACATGCAGGAGGAAAGTTTGACAAATCGAATTATAAGGTTTCGGGAGGACTTCATGGAGTAGGTATTAGCGTAGTTGCTGCGTTGTCTAAGTTGATGAAGGTTACTGTAAAGAGAGGAGGAAAAATTTACAAGCAGGATTACAAGATTGGGAAACCAGTTTTTGATATGAAGACAACTGGAGAGTGCGATAAGAATGATACTGGAACTGAAGTTACTTTTTATCCTGATGAAACTATATTTTCAACAATTAAGTTTGACTTTAGTATTCTTGAATCAAGATTTAGAGAAATTGCATTTTTGAATAAGGGAGTTAAAATAGTTTTGAAAGATGAAGTTAATGATAAGAAAGAAACATTCCATTATGAAGGTGGACTTGTAGAATTCGTTAAGTGGGCAAATGAATCTAAAGATCCAATTCATGCAAAGCCAATTTATTTCGTTAAAGAACATGATAAGGTGGCGGTTGAATGTGCTGTGCAATATAATGCTGGGTATCAGGAAAATGTTTTGAGTTTTGTTAATACTATTAATACTATTGAGGGAGGAACTCACGTTGCAGGATTTAAGACTGCATTGACTAGAGCAATTAATGATTATGCAACTAAGAATAAGTCAAATAAGGGGGAGAATTTAACTGGAGACGATGTAAGAGAAGGATTAACGGCAATTATTTCTGTAAAAGTTCCTGAGCCACAGTTTGAAGGACAGACTAAGACTAAATTAGGAAATAGCGAGATAAAAGGATTGGTTGATAGTGTTGCTTCAGCTGCGATTTCAGAATTCTTTGAGGAAAATCCTGCGGTTGCTAAGAGAATCGTTGAGAAGGCAATGGAAGCTCAGAGAGCAAGAAATGCTGCTAAGAAGGCTAAAGATTTGGTAAGAAGAAAGAGTGCGTTTTCCGTTGGAGGATTGCCTGGAAAGTTGGCGGATTGTTCTTCGAATAAGAGTGAAGAAAGTGAATTGTTTATTGTAGAGGGAGATTCAGCAGGGGGTTGTTTTGCAGGTAATGTTGAAGTAGCATTGGCTGACGGAAGAAATTTAAGTTTTGAGGAGTTAATCAAGGAGGACAAATTTGGAAAAGAAAATTATTGCTACACTATAAATAAAGAGGGATATATTAGTACTGAAAAAATAGTTAATCCTAGGATAACTAAAAAGAATGCAGAAGTTATCAAAGTTATTTTGGATAATAATGCAGAGATTGTTTGTACTCTAGATCATAGGTTTATGTTAAAAACTGGAGAATTTAAACCTGCAATTGAACTTACTATAACTGATTCTTTGATGCCTCTTTATGAAAAAGAAGTTGCAGTTAAGCCGAGAAATAATCATAAGATTAAAAGAATAGAAAGATTATTTCAAAGAATAGATGTTTATGATATTGAAGTTCCTAGAACGCATAATTTTGCTCTTGCATCTGGAGTTTTTGTTCATAATAGTGCGAAGATGGCTAGGAATAAAGAGCATCAGGCGATTTTGCCATTGAAGGGAAAGCCATTGAATGTTGAAAAAGCTAATCCTGTGAAAGTATTTGGTAATGAAGAAATTGCAAATATTATTACTGCAATTGGAACGGGAGTTGGAGAACAATTTGCTTTGGATAAATTAAGATATGGTAAAATTATTATTATGACAGATGCGGATGTAGATGGAGCACATATTAAGACATTGTTGTTGACATTTTTCTATAGGTATTTGAAGCAGTTAATTGAGGGAGGAAATATTTACATTGCAGTTTCACCTTTGTATAAAGTTAGGAAGCGTTCTGATCATTATGTTTATTCTGATGATGAATTGAAAAAGATTCTTGCTAAACTTGGTGGAGGAAATATTAATGTTCAGAGATTTAAAGGATTGGGAGAAATGAATGCTGAACAACTTTGGGATACTACTATGGATCCTAAACATAGATTGTTAAATAGAGTTACAATTGAAGATGCAGCAATGGCCGATTCAGTATTTACAAGATTGATGGGCGATGATGTGGAGCCAAGAAAGATTTTCATAGCAGAGAGAGCGAAAGAGGCGCAGATTGATATATAAAATGGTAAAGAAAATTAATAAATCAAATAAGAAAATGAATGGTAAAACCATTAATTCAACTGAAAAGAGTTTCTTTTCTTTTAATAAGTCAAAAGTGATTATCTTTTTCGCTTTGATAATTGGAGCATATTTATTGAATGCTATCTTGGGAATAGTATTTTCTTATGTGCCTATTTCAATTTCGGTAGGAAATGTTATAGCTATTATTTTGGAAGTCTTGTTTAATCTATTTAGTTTTATTTTCTGGATAATTACGGGAATATTTAATTTGTCTCCTAACTGGTTGCCATTATTTTGGGTTGTTAGTGTAATCTTATGGATTATTTGGAATTATTTATTTGCGTGTATAATTTATTTAATTTATAAAAAAATTAAAGGAGGGAATAAATAATGGCTGAGAAAGAAGAAAAGACTGGAAGTGCAGAAGATAAACTAGAGCAGGAAATGCTTGATGAAGTTGAAAGTAGAAGAGAGAAAGATCAAATTGGAAAGGAAAAGGGAGTTGCTGCTATTGAAATAGTTGGAGAAATGGAACAGGCGTTTATTGACTATGCAATGTCAGTTATTGTTGATAGAGCTTTGCCTTCTGTTGAAGATGGAATGAAGCCAGTACACAGAAGAATTTTACACGCTATGAATTCTCTTGGATTGGATGCCGGTAAAGCAACAATGAAGAGTGCAAGAATTGTGGGAGAGACTATGGGTAAGTATCATCCTCACGGAGATACTGCTATTTATGATTCTATGGTTAGAATGGCTCAGGACTTTTCATTGAGATATCCTCTTGTTCATGGGCAAGGAAATTTTGGATGTTTTACTGCAGATACTAAAGTTGCATTAGCTGATGGAAGAAATTTAAGTTTTTCTGATTTGATTAGAGAGCAAAATGAAGGAATAAGGAATTTTACATTTACATTTCATGAAGGTTCAATAAAAATTGCTGAAATTAAGAATCCTAGATTGACAAGGGAGAATGCTGAAATAATTAAAGTAACCTTAGATAATGGTGAAGAGATAAAATGTACACCTAATCATAGATTTATGCTTAAAACTGGTGAATATAAGGAAGCACAATATTTGGAGTCTGGAGAATCATTAATGCCTGCATACTTTAGACTTTCTACAAAAGAAGATGATAAGAATGCAGTAGGTTATAAAATGATTTTTGAGCCAAAGCAAGATTCGTGGAAATTTGTTCATGTGCTTGCAGACGAATGGAACTTATCTAATAATATTTATTCAAATTCTGCTGGAAGAGTTAGACATCATTTAAATTTTAATAAACTCAATAATAATCCAGATAATATAAGAAGAATGCAATGGGCAGATCATTGGAAGTTGCATTCTCAACTTATGTCTCAAAGACATTTGTATGATGAGGAATATCGGAAGAAAATTGCTGATGGAAGAGATAAGTTTTGGAATGACGAATCAAATAGAGAAAAATATTCAGAAAGATTGAGTAAAAGAAATACTGAAAATTGGAAAGATACAGATTATAGACAGAAGATGAGTGTTTCTTTGAGTGAATCCAATAAGAAATATTTACAAGAGCATCCAGAAATTATAGAAAGAATAAGAAAAACTGCATCTGAAACTATGAAAAAAATGTGGGCTAATCCAGAATATAAACAGTTGTTTCATGAAAAAATTGTTGCATCTAATTCCAGAAGAGAAACAAATATGACTGGTAAGAAAAAGTTTGTAAATATTTGTAATTATCTTAAGGAAAATAATCTACAGTTAAATGGAGAGAATTATGAAAAAGCGAGGATTGAAGTTTTTGGTGGGAAAAGCTTTACTGCTTGGAATCATGCAATTACTAAGTATTTTAATGATGATATAAATTTAGCATTATGCGAGATTAATGGTAATCATAAAGTGGTTTGTGTAGAAAAATTGAATCAATTTGTCGATGTATTTGATTTAACAATTGATAAAAGTCATAACTTTGCTCTTGCTTCAGGTATTTTTGTTCACAATTCGATGGACGGAGATAGTCCTGCGGCCATGAGATATACTGAGGCGAAGCTAAGCAAGATTGCTGAAGAAATGCTTGCAGATATTGATAAGGATACTGTAAAGATGAATCCTAACTTTGATAACTCTTTGAAAGAGCCTGAAACATTACCTGCATTATTGCCTAATTTGTTATTGAATGGGGCTACTGGTATTGCAGTAGGTATGGCAACAAATATTCCTCCTCACAACTTGACTGAAGTTGTTGATGCCATTACTACTTATATCAATAAGCCAGCAGTTACAGTTGATGAGTTAGCAGAAATTGTTACTGGACCAGACTTCCCAACTGGAGGAATTATTTACGGTGCAGGAATTAAAGATATGTACAGAACTGGAAAGGGTAAAATTATTATTAGGGCTAAGACTAGTATTGAAGAAGATAAGAAAGGAAGACCTGTAATTATTATTCATGAAATTCCTTACATGGTTAATAAGGCAGATTTGGTTAAGACTATCGCTCAACTTGCAACTGAAAAGAAATTGCCTGATATCTATGACATGAGAGATGAATCTGCAAAAGGAAAAGTAAGAATTGTTATTGAATTGAAAAAGGATGTGGATGCTAAGTTTACTTTGAATAAATTGTATAAGCTGACTAATGTTGAAACTAGTTTTGATGCGAATATGTTGGCGTTGGTTGCTAAACAGCCAAGAGTTTTGAATTTGAAAGATATTATTTCTGAATATGTTAAATATAGAAAAGTTGTTGTTGTTAGAAGAAGTAATTTTGATTTGAAGAAAGCTGAAGATAGACTTGAGATTGTTGAAGGATTGCTTAAGGCATTGAAAGATATTGATAGAATTGTAGATTATATTAAGAAATCTGAAGATGCTAAGGCTGCATTGGAAGGATTGCAAAAGAGATTTGAGTTGAGCGAGAGACAGGCTAAAGCAGTTCTTGAGATTAGACTTCAACAGTTAACTCATATGGAAGCTGGAAAGCTTAGGGATGAGAAAAAAGAATTGGAAGAGACTATTGCTTATTTGAAGAAATTACTTGGGGATGATCATGAGATATTTGCTTTGATTAAGAAAGAATTACAAGAGTTGAAGAAAAAGTTTGGTGATGAGAGAAGAACAAGAATTCAGAAGAGAGTGGATGAGATTACTGAACACGATTTGATTGAGAAGAAAGATGTTGTTGTAATGATTACCCAAGGAGGTTATTTGAAGAGAGTTGATGTTGAGACTTATAGAGAGCAAAGAAGAGGAGGAAGTGGAGTTACCGGAGCAGATTTGAAGGAAGAGGATTTCGTTAAGACTATGATTACTTGTTCTACTCACGATGATTTGTTGTTCTTTACAACAAGAGGAAGATTATTCTGGCTTAAGGCAAATGATGTGCCTGCATCTGAAAGACAGAGTAGAGGAAAAGCATTGGCTAATGTACTTGAGTTGAGAGATGAGTCAATTGCAAATGTTATGGCTGTGAAGAATTATGATTCAGGATATTTGTTCTTTGTTACAAAGAAAGGACAGGTTAAGAAGTTGCCATTACTTGATGTAAGCAAGCCAAGAAATACTGGAGTTAGAATAATGAATTTGCCTGCTGATAATTCCGATACTATAATTAATGTTAGAGTTGTTGTTGATAAACAGGAAGTTCTATTGATTACTAAGAAAGGACAGGCGATTAGATTTAATGCTGATGAAGTACGTCCTATGGGAAGAGCGTCCTATGGAGTAATTGGAATTGATTTAGGAAAGACTGATGAAGTTGTTTCTCTCGAATCGTTGCCTATGAATGGTAAGACTACTATATTGACTGCAACTGTTAAAGGATTTGGAAAGAGAACTGATTTGGAGGAATATAGATTGACTGGAAGAGGAGGAAAGGGAGTAATTAATTTGGATGTTTCAGATAGAACTGGAGAAGTTGTTGCTTCATTATCCGTTGGAGATAGAGATTCTATTATTACTACAACTTCTAAGGGAATGGTTATTAGAGTGGGAATGAAAGATATGAGAGTTATGGGAAGAGCTACTCAAGGAGTTAGAATGGTTGATTTGAAAGAGGGAGATAAAGTTGCAGATGTTGTTAAAGTTCCTGTTGCGGACGTTGATATAAAAGGGCCTGTTGAAGGACAGACTAAGTTGTAATCACCGATTATTTTATAAATTCTTTTTAGTGTGAAAGATTATGGATTTTGATAGACTTGAGAAATTTGTTTATGAAGAATTAAAAAATGATAAAACTGGACATGATTCTCAACATGTAAAAAGAGTTATGAAATTAGCATTGAGCATTGCCAAAACGGAAGAGATTGATATGGAAGTTTTGAGAACAGCTATTTTATTGCATGATATTTCTCTGAGAAATTCTCCTGTTAAAGGACATGAAATAACTTCAGCTATACAAGCTAGAGAAATATTGAGCTCATATGATTTTCCAAAGGAGAAAATCGATTTAGTTTGCGAAGTAATAAAGAATCATAATCGTGCTTATGGTATTGAAAAGGTTGATGTTAGTACTTTTTCTAAAGAAGCAAGGATTCTTTGCGATGCAGATAGAATAGATAGTTTTGGAGCAATAGGGATTATAAGAAGCATATCTTTTTCATTAAGTCAGGGTTGTGCTTATATGAATTCAAATAATGATCAGGTAAATGAAAGCTTTTATGGAAGTCTAAAGTTTCTAATTCATCTTGCTGATGATATGCTAACTAAAGAAGGAAGTAAAATAGCAAAGGAAAGAGTTAAGATAATTGAATATTTTATTGGAGAGATGGAAAAAGAGATTTAGGAAATAAGATTTATATTATTGAGAGACAAATCTTTCTAATTTGCTTTTATGATTAGGATGTTGTGGTGTAAATTCAACATATACTCTTTGATTTATATCATCTCCCATTGTACTTTCAGGCATAGCGATTTGAGCTAAGGATTTAGTTCCGGCTAGAGCATCAATTGCAAGATATCTTGCTCTTTTATAGCGGTCGCCCCATACTCCAGTTACTTTTGATGTAACAGCATTAAAACTCCAGGCAGGATATTGAGTATTTGCAAGTCTTTCTTCGGTGTAAAGTGATAGTGCTTGATTTTGAGCAGAGATAGATACGGCAGATTGACCTACTTGGTTTATAGTTTCAACATAATTTTTTCCAGTTTCTTTTCTAAGATTTCTAAACAATGCGCAGGCTATCTGTTGAGCTAATACTTCTTCAAAGAAATTTCTATCCCAAGTATATTCTTCGCAATGCCAATTATCTAAAAATGGAGAAGTTCTATCTCCTCTCATATCTGTTAAAGTTGTTTTACTTATTCTTCCTATAAATGTATTTGGAACTAATAGAGTATTGTGGAAAGGACTAAAATACATAGTAGGTGCAGATTCAAGTTTTACTGGTGCTTGTCCAAATTGTGCTGCACTTTCATCTTCAAATTGAGAGATTCTAGCAAGATATCCTATTGATCCAAGCACTTCTACTTTAGGTGCAATTTCAAATTTAGCTTCCCATGCTGTTTCGACATCTGAGGTTAGCCTTTGAACAACTGGAACTATTAAAGTTTGATCAATTTTTAAGGGCATTTTAGGGGTTGTAAGAAGTTCGCTTCTTTTTAGCATAATCTCATATGCATCTCTGTCATTTGGTTGTTCTCCTTGATACATGAAATCTATTCCGTGTTCTCTTGCTCTTGAAAGTAAGAGGATGTCATCTTTCCATATTTCTTTCAAAGTTTTTACTTTTGTGTCTATTACATTTCTCATATTATTTTCTCAGAAATCGTCTGAGGTCGAAATCACCTCCATATTTAGGAAATTAGAGCATTTTTAATTCTTCCTATTAAGACAATTTACGAACAACTATATAGTTGGTATGTGTTGGGAGTTTATGGAATCTAAGGAACAAACTTATACTATGTCTGAAATTCAGGATGCATTGATTAAGATTAAGAAAAAAGTTGGAGATGGAGAAAATAAGCCGATTATGGGAGATTCTGAGTTGATTATTCACAAGCTGGATGAAGTTATTAGGTTGCTGAGTAATAAATAAGTTTAAATTAATAAACGAATTCTTTCAATTTACCATTTTTTATATTCTTTTCACTTGCTTTTATCTGACTCATTAAGTCTTTGTCTTCAGCATTTCTTATTTTGCCAGTTTTAACATTTTCAAGACTATCTTTAAATTGTTTTATTAGGTTATTATCTTATTAGGTATCCTATATTTACCGTCTTAAATATTTTTCGATTATACTAATCTTTTAGAAAATTTATTCTGCTGGAGCATTAGTTTCTTGTTGAGTTTCTTGAGGCGATTCGTCATTGTCTCCGAATAGATTTGAGAAGAAATCACCTATAGATTCTACAACATTACCAATGGTATTTCCAATTGATGCAACTATTCCTTTTCCTGTGCCTGGATCGTCTCCGAATTCGCTAGATGCATCTTTACATTCTACATCAACGATGCATTCCCATCCTTCTCCAGAATCACCCATTATTGGAGAACCATAACAATTTTCACAAGTTTTACATTCTGATTTTTTGGCTTCAAGTTTTTCTTCATCTAAACAAGGGCCTGCATATAAGTGAACACATTGTTGAGCACACATTTGACAGACATCATTTCCTTGTTCTCCTTCTTGACTTGGTTTACATATTGTATTTGGAGAGTGAGTGTTTACGCAATCAGTGATGCATTTTTGTTCTTCAGACATTGTAGATTCATCAGGGGCTTTAATCATATCACATTCTTCTTCGCAACTCGGTTTATTATTATTTTGACATGTGAAATCATATTGCTGGCATCCTTTTAAAACGCATTCTTGCATGCATACTTCTCCTTCATCTGCTGGTTCTGGTTGTTCTGCAACACTGCATTGTGATAAACATTGAGATGAATATTGAGAAGTGCAAGAAGTGTCTGTTAAATCAGGGCAGAATGGAGTCATACATGCTCTTACACAAGCAACATCTGAATCACTTGGGCCTTGAGAACCTTCTGGAGGACCAGAAACAACATTTCCAGTTATTTTAGAATAAACTCCTAACGCAATGATTAAAGCAGTTATTACTATTATGATAATTAGGAATGTATTTTTGTTTCCCTTTTTCATATTTTATCCAATGTATTGAGGTTTAAATATTTAATGAGGAGGTAGAAACTTTTTTATTCCCTAATTTATTAGTTAAATCATGAAACCAGAGGTAAAATCATATATTATTATTTCAGTTGCAGTTCTAATTGTTATTCTTGCAATTTGTTTTAATTATTTCCGAGGATATTCTGAGGGCATTTCAGAGCCCGTTCATGTTTTATGTTTCTCTGATAATTGCGTTGTGAGAGTGATTGATGGAGATACATTCGTGCTTAGGGATAATAGCACTGTGAGATTGATTTGTGTTGATGCTCCTGAACTTCATAGTCAGGGAGGAGAAGAAGCCAAAGTGTTTTTAGAGAGTTTGATATTAAATAAGGAAGTTAGACTTGAGAGAGATGTTTCGGATAAGGATGAATATGAAAGATTGTTGAGGTATGTTTATTTGGGAGATGTTTTTGTTAATGAGGAGTTGGTTAAGTCAGGGAATGCTGACGTGTGGAGATATGGTAATGATACAGCAAGGTGTGATGAAATAGAGGGATAAGGAAGAGAAAGAAATTAGGAGATTGTAAGCGAGATAGTTATCTAATATTGAGTGGTTACTTCGGGCCAGACGGGGCCATAAGTTGAATCAATCCAGAGGGGAGCGTTTCTTCTGGCCTCAGCTTCTTCCTCTAAAAGGTGAAAACGTTGAGATGATTCGTCTTGTATCTTTTTTATTCTTGCTTGTTTTCTAGATTCAGATTTTTCTAACTGAGCTAATGCCCTTTCAATTCCAGTAACTAGCCTTCTAAACTTTTTAATTGGACCAGTGTTACATTTTTCAACATAGTCTTTTATTTCTCGAACATAATTTTGTGCACCTGCTACAATTGTAGGCATACATTGATGTTGGGCTATTTTTATAAGGCCTTCCATCGTTTGAGGTACATCTAATCTAGAAATCCCTCTAGTTTCATAAATAGGGTCTTCCCATCCATCAGAATAAACTCTGGGTGCATGAAATAATCTTAATTCTTTTGCCATAAAAATCCAACTTACATTCTATTTTTAAACATTTTGTTTTGCAGAGCAGATTTTTTGGGATTGAGTGTAGGGATAGAAAGGATTTTATATAATCGAACATTAGATTTTCTAAGGTGATTTAATGAACAGATCATTTTACTTTGATACTTCAATATGGCTTGATTTTTTAGAAAATCGAGATGAGCCTAATTTTCCAAAGAGCAAGTGGGCAAAGAAATTAGTAGAGAATATTATACTGGAGGATGATATTTTATTGATTTCTGACTTAAATCTTATCGAGCTTGAACATTTGGGATATTCTATTTATATTTTTGATGAGATGATTCAAAAATTTGGTGATAGATTTGTTAAAGTTGAGGCAGGTGAAGATGAATTGGGACGAGCAAGAGATTTAGCGAATAAAAGAAATATTCCTCGTAATGATGCCATTCATGCTTTGATTGCTCGCACTAATCGGGCAATATTAATTACTTTAGATAGACATTTTAATGAGATAAAAGATATTTGTATTCCTCATTCACCTAGAGAATTTGCGTTCTAAGGATTCAAATGCTTTTTCTCCTGCTTTGTGTAATTCTTCATCAGTTGTTTTCTTTTTAGATGAACCTGCAAGCATGCCCATTTTTTTGATAATTTCTTCTTTTTCAAGTTCTTTTATTTTATCTCTTATTGCGGCTCTGACAAATTCAGTTTTTGTGGAAAACCTGAATTTTTGCATGACTCTTTCTACATCTTGCAAAAATTTATCTTCTAGTCTTAAGCTTATTGTTTCCATTTTATCTCTTGTCTTACTTAGTATTACATAGCAATACGGGGTATTTAAAGGTTTTTATTCTTTATCGTGATGATTTGGGGAAGGTGATAGAAAGGGTTTTATACCCTTTATTTTGAATAATTTCTATGGACCAAAATGCAAAACTAAGAATGGATGTAACCTTATTAGAAAATCCTCCTTTAAATTACTCAGGGGTTGTAAATCTTCAAGGATTGTCTTTAGAATATAATGTTATAGTTCAACATGAGATTATGCCTCCTTCTGTTCGTTATCAGTTTAGAGATTCTCAACAGAAAGTGGTAGGTTTGTCAAATGATGAAAGCCAATTTCTTTTGAATGAAGTTTTTAGAGTTGCAGAGTATCACCACCAGAATAATCCTCCTTCTTTTATTTTGTACCCTAAGGGGTCCACTCCTCAGGATTTTCGTCCCAGACCTTCAAATAGACAATTTGTATCTTTGGGTTCTTTAGGTTTAGATCAAATGGGAAATAGAAGAGTAGTGAACGTAAATGGTTTTGAAAATAATCCTTTTGAGCATTTAGGACTTGATTGTGCAGAGGTTATAACTCGAACAGAATTGATTTATGAAATTCCTTTATGTAAACCTGCTGAGTCTCTTTTGCACAGATTATCTTCTTTTTTTGGTAGCGGACCTGTGATTGATATATAGAGATATTTTATTTCTGGGTGATAGAAAAGTTTTTTAAATGGTATAAATGATTTAATTTTGAGGTGGTTTCGCCTTCAAGCGAATTCTTGAGAAGATTAACATGGCAGAAACTCATAGACCTAAAGATAAAAGACCTTATGTGGTAGTTGATGCTAGTTTTGTTTTGAGTCCGTTGTTAAATTATAATAATCCTCAGGCATTTCTTGTTTATGCTAATTATCTTCTTAATGTTAGGAAAGCGAGAGTCAGATTAATGTCTTTAATTAAAGCAGAAATAAAAAAGAAGATGAGCGGGTGTGAACATGCTAAAGATTCCAGAGTTTTATGGGGATTAGAAAAATTAGATAAATTAGAAGGAAATAATCTTATGTTAGAAGAGGAAGAAAGAGAATTATTTTTTACACTGGTTAATCGAGTAAAAATAATTGATATGGCTATGAATAAGGCTCCCGGATATCGTGGACTTTCATATGAAGATTCTTCTCTTTGTGCCTATGCGTTATTGAAATCTCGTAAGGGGGATGTTATTATGGCTACAAGGGATGCAGAGCTTGTCAAGGTTAATAGTAGAATATTTGATATTGCTCATCCGTTATTTGTAAGCCAAGGGTATCCAGATTCAAAATTGAGGTATGCTTCTAGTTATCAAAGACTTGAGCATCTTTTGGAAAATAGAAGTTTTTATTTCGGGGAATAGAAAAGGTTTTATATAAGTTTGAGTTTATTTTCTAAAGGTGAAATAATGAAATATATTTTCTTGGATGAAAGCGGGGAATTAGGTTTTAAAGAAAGTTCAAGTCGATATTTTATAATTACTCTTTTATCTTGCGATGAGGGCGAGATACCCAATATACGAAGAATAATAAAAAGAGTGAGAGAAAAGATTATAAAAAAGAAATTAAAAAGATATCCTGAAATTAAAGGTAATAATAGTCCTGATAATATTAGATTTGAAATATTACAAAGATTTATGAAAACTCATTCTGAAATATTTGTAATTGTTCTTGACAAGTCCAAAGTTTATGAATATTTGAAGGACAAGAAGAGTAAATTGTATAATTATATTTCTAATTTGATTATTAATGAGTGTTCATTTGATACTCATTCTGTTTGTTTAATTGTCGATAAATCAAAGCCTAATCGTTCGTTAAGAGAAGATTTTAATAGATATATAAAGAATGAGATAAGGAAAAATAATTCTTCTTGTAATATAAATATTCAGCATGAAAATTCCCAAAAAGAACAATGTTTACAAGTTTTGGATTTTGTTTCTTGGGCTATCTTTAGAAGTTATGAGCATAATGATTCTCGTTTTATAGACATAATTAAGGATAAAATAGTAATTAAGAAAGAAGTTTTTCAGAAAATTTTACCTGGCCCCTAGAGATTAATAAAGGTGCACCATTCCGGTACACAAACCTCTCTAGGTCTTACCCAGATGTAATATTTACACATGCACACAATTTAAACCTTTCGTTTAGGGGTTAGAGGGTTTTGTTGAGGAGATGGTTTTTTGAATGATAGAAAAGGGGAATGCAAAGGATTAAAATCGATCGTTAGAAGACAAACAGGTACTTCGTTAAATGTAGTAAAAATTACTTATAGGATGTTTTATTATAGGTGGATGGAGATTGAAGATAAACTTAATAATAAATTAAAAGGTGGAGAGTGACTTATCCAAACCATTTATCAGCTTTCGCCTTGGATACTTGGCATACACCAAGATTTTATAGGGTCAGTCCACCTTGTTTATTGGTAGTATTTTCTATATTTAAATATTTGGATTAGAGGATTGAAGGATGTTGATTGGGGGGGTTTGAAGTGGGGGAAGAAGGATAGAAAGGGTTTTATATTATTAATCTATTAAAATAACATGGAAGAAAGTCAGGATATTCCTCAAGCAGTTACTCGAGTGTCTGTAGACTTAAAACAGACGACGAGTGGTGTGTGGTATGTTGGTTCTTTTAAAATTAATGTAGATAGTGCAAATGAGTTTAATGAGTTGTTTGATAAGGTTTATCCTCAGGTTGAGAAAAAGTTGGCGTTTCTAAACAAGAGCACTAATTCTTCAAATTCAGCATTACCGAGAAAAAATCAAGCTCCACAAATAATTTTAACTCCTGAAGAAGAGATATTATTTTTGAAATTGAAGAAAATTAGGATGGAACTGGCAATGAAAGAGGGTTTTCCGCCATATGTTGTTTTTCATGATTCGGTATTAAGGCAAATAGCGAGACAAAAGCCAAATACTTCTGAAGCACTTAGAATGATTATTGGTGATAAGAAATTTGAGAGGTATGGAGATTTAATTTGGAGTAATTTAACATGAGTAGATATAAAATGAGTTTGCAAGATGCAAGAAGATTACAAAAATGGGCAATAGAAACAAGTGGGGCTAAAAAATTTCTTGATAGTTTGCCAAAGTTTCCAAAAACGAAGAAAATAAAAGAAGGACTTTATGTTAGTTATGAAATTGATAAAGATGAAATAGAGGATGATGGGTTAGATTATTGTACTCCCGAAATTGCTTCTGTTTGGATTGTGGACGACGAGGGGGAAGAAACTAAATTGGGAGGCATTAGAGCATATAATTGGGAGACGTATTGGTTGGAATTTGACATGGATTGCGAAGTAGATAATGCGGAAAACTGGTGGGCACTCATTAAAGAAGAATATAAGAAATTACATGCAGAGGTTTTAAAAGAATGAAATTGAAAAAAATTGTAAAATATAATTATACCTTAACTGAAGAAACTCTTGAAAAAGATATTGATAAATTTATTGAAAATGCTAAAAATGGAGATTTTCATATGGACAAAATGTATCAAAATGAAGGATTAAAAATAATTAAGCAATATTTTAGAATTTTGAAGGAGAAGTTTAAGAATAATGAATTTGAAGAGTGTAAAATATGTTATCATAAGCTAATTCCTTTTTTATTAGTAGCTTCTAGTGGAGAAAATGACTTATTTGATTATAATGACTTATTGGCTAAGATTACAAGTGAGTTTGATGATTATATTAAAAATTATTTTATCTGCCTTGTTAAAACTTGTAGTATTGATGAATTAACTGATAAAATTTTTGAATATGCTTCTGCATTGGACATTTATGGGTTTGATTCCGACTTTGAGGTTTTATTAAATAACTTAAGCAAAGAGCAATTGAATGAATTTGAGGAAAAAATGCTTATGAAACTCCAAAGTGCATCAATAAAAGAAGAGAATAGAAAAAGTGGGGCTTATTTTCTAATCGAAATGTCTGAACATCAAGAAAACAAAGAAAGATATCTAAAGCTATGTGAAAGACTCAAGGGAGTTTTAATGGATGAGGAGATAGTCTCTTTAAAAGAAGAATATAAAGATTATGCTCTTTCGAGAGGGAAAGGATGAGTAAGAAAATGGTGGATGATGGTGGTCAGAAAAATACCCAGAAAACTACCCAGAAAACTGTGGAGAAAACTACCCAGAAAACTTCGGAGAAAATTATTGATCTAATAAAACAGAACCCTGAAATTAGTGCAGAATCAATAAGCAAAGAAATAGGGATAAGCTCAAGAGCGGTAGAGATGCAATTATCTAAACTCAAGGAAAAAGGATTGATAAAGAGAATTGGTCCAGATAAGGGCGGGCATTGGGAGGTTTTAAATGAATAAGAAAATAAAAGAACTTGTTTTAGCGAGAATTGATGCTCAAACTCGGTCTAATCTTAGATTATTCATAGATTCATCTAAGGGGATGAATAAAGAAGAAATCATGAATCATGTAAGAAAGGGGGATGAAATTGGGAAACAGATTATTAAGATGCATATTAATTTTATTAGAGCGGTTGCAAGCGGGGAAATTACAAATTTAATTGATTCTGTTTAAGACTGAGAAAATGCTCTTTGCGTAACCTCTTGGGCTTTAGCCCTGAGACTGAGAGAACTTTTAGTTCTCGAGGCATTCAAAAACAAAGTTTTTGATGTAGCAAAGGCATTTTCGAGGCTGAGAAGATATTATCTTTGAGGCCATCAGGAATTGAAATTCCTGAGGTGCTCAAGAACTCAGGACATGCTCAGGGTTTTAACCCTGAGTTCTTGACAACCTTAAAAAGAAGTATTTTTATATATCTGTTGTATTGATTTTTTATGAATAAGAGAATTAAATTGCTTAATACAAAAATATTAAGCGGTGATAAAATTGAAGTTTACTGAATCTGAAACATTAGAACTGAAAACTTCAACTTCGGAGTTGAAAGATGCAGTTGAAGCCATATCTGCCATATTGAACAAACATCAGAAAGGTGAATTGTATTTTGGGATTAAAAATAATGGTGAAGTTATTGGGCAGGATGTTTCCGACAAAACACTTAGAGATGTAAGCCAGGCAATTTCTACAACTATTGAACCTAAAATATTTCCAAAAGTTGAGAATGTTTTAATTGAAGATCGGCAGTGCATATTTGTTCAATTTGAGGGCAAGGAAGTTCCCTATTATTTCAATGGAAGAGCATACATCAGAGTTGGAACTGAAAATAGGCAGATTTCTGCAAAGGAACTGGAAAAAATGATTCTTGATAAAAACAGAGAAAAAATGAGATGGGACAATCAAATTAGCGAAGGAACAACTTTGAAAGATATGAACGAAGAAAGAGTTAGAGCATTTGCTGAAAGAGCTGGGCAGAAATTTATTTCCGTTGAAAGTACTTTGCAAAATCTTGAAGTTATGAATGGAAAGAATATCTTTAATGCAGGGGTTATATTTTTTGATAAAAATCCTAGGAAAAAGTTTTTTAATTTTAGACTAAGATGTGCTGTATTTCCGGGGACTTCTACAGCTACCATCTCAGACAGAGTGGAGTATGAAGGAGATATTCTGCAACTAATAGAATATGCCTTGGAATACATACTAAGGAATATTCACACAGGTATGAAAATTGAAGGACTTGCAAGAATAGATATTCCTGAAATAGACAAGGAAGCACTTAGAGAGGCATTGATAAATGCCTATTCTCACAGAGATTATTATGATCCTGAAAGCGTAAGTGTTGCAATCTTTAAGGATAGAGTGGAAGTGCGTAATCCCGGGAGTATCTTTGGAGGATTAACCATAGCACAGTTGCTCAAGGGAGAGGCTGGACAAAGGAGAAATCCCTTGGTGGCTGAATTGTTGCACAGAGTTCACTTCGGAGAAAGATGGGGAAGAGGATTAAAATTTATTCTTGAGAAAGAGAAAGATACCAAGTTCAAGGACGTATCAGATGCTTTTACTGCAACATTTAGAAGGAAAGAGGATACCCCCCAAAAGACCCCCCAAAAGACCCCCCAAAAGCCAACAGAATTAGAGCAAAGAATATTAGATATAATCAAGAAAAGACCCTCGGCCACAAGAGAGGAAATAGCTAAATATCTTAATATAACTGCAGAGACAGTTAAAGAATATCTTGAAAAGTTAAAGAGTAAGGGATTACTGATAAGGGTTGGAGGAAGAAAACAAGGAAGTTGGGAGGTTTTGGGATGAACGAAGAAATCAAACTAAACAAAGAACAAATAGAGGCAAAGAATACTCAAGAGGGAAATCTTTTGATAATTGCCAGTGCAGGAACTGGAAAGACCACCACGATTGTTGAAAGATATATCAATTTAGTAGAAAAACAGGGTTTAAGTCCAGATGAAATAATAATGACTACGTTTACCAATAAAGCGGCTAAAGATATGATTGATAAGATTGGCAAGCGGACGGAAAAGATTCCGAAGTATATTGGGACTATGCATTCACTATTTTTAAGAATATTGAGAGATAATCATGAAAAAGCAGGATTAAGGCAGGGGTTTACTTTATTGACTGAAGATGGTGATAAAAAGAAAATTATAAGGGAAATAATTGGCAAATTAGGACCAAAACCAACAAACGAAAATGTAATCTATTTCTTGGATAGAATAAATCGATTCAAAAATGCAGGGGTGCATCATGAGGAACTTAAGGAAGATGGAAGTATTGAAGAGTCAAATAGCACAATTGAAGAAGCAATTGGTGGAGAGATTGTTCATGTGAACTCCGCGATAAAAAAATTAGGAGTTAAAGTATACAAAGAATATCAAAGAAAATTAATTGAGTCTAATATGCTGGATTTTGATGATATTTTGTTATTAACCTATAAGCTATTTGACAAGAATAAAGAATTAAAAGATAATTATGCTAATAAATTCAAAGCGATTATGGTTGATGAAGCACAGGACTTAAATGTTGTGCAAAGAAATATATTAGAACTGCTTCAAAATAATAATCTTTGTCTAATAGGAGACGATTGCCAAAATATTTATGCATGGCGGGGAGCTTCGAATGATTTAATATTTAAATTTGACAAAAAACATAAAAAAATAATTTTAGAAGAAAATTACCGTTCAAAAAAAGAAATAATTGAAGCAGTAAATAAGATAATTAAGTCTCTTTCGTTTAAAATAAATAAAAAATTGAAATGTACTCGAGAAGAAGGCGAAAAAATAAGAATGGAGGGATTTGATTCGTTCAATGATGAGATTGATTTTCTTGTATCAGCGTCTAAACGTTTAATCAAAAATAAAGAAAAACTTGAAGATATCTCAATTCTTTTTAGAACAAACAATCTTGGAAAACAGATAGAACAGGCATTTAGAAGAAACAAAATTCCATGTCATTTGTCTAGAGCAAGGGGATTTTTGGACAGAGAAGAAATAAGAGACATAATCGCATTTTTAAGACTGAAAGTAAATCCTTATTCAAGGTTGGAGTTTAAAAGAGTAATTAGTCTTATTGATGGAATTGGTAAGGCTAAAGTAGACAAGTTGGAAGAGATATCTGACAAGAATAATTGTTCGATAATGGACTCACTTAATCATCTTGATAAGTTAGGATTTTCTCCTCAGATATCAACAGCCCTTTCAAAATTATACGACATAACAAAAGATGAAACTAAGAATCCGTTAGAATTGTTTCTCAAATTCTTTGATTATTATAAGCTAATATCTAAAAAATATTCATTTGAGCCTGAAAAAGTAAAAGACAAAAAAGAAAATATAGAAACCTTGAATGAACTTTTTGAGGGATTTAAATATAATTCTGAAGGTATAACTTCATTTCTTGACAGTTTAATTGAAATGGAAAAAAGAGAGAAGAATAAGAATAAAATAGTTTTGAGCACTATTCATAGTGCGAAGGGCTTGGAATGGAAGCATGTTTTTATTGCGGGATGCAATGATAGAATAATGCCGTTTTATTTTGATAAACTTAGCAAAATACAAAGAGATGACGAATTGAGATTATTTTATGTTGCAGTCTCAAGAGCAAAGGATTTTCTTACTATAACTCACTCAAATAATCATGAATGGAGATGGCTTGAGCCTTCGCCATTTTTGGAGATAATAAAATGATAAGAGAAAAAATGAAAGATGAAAGTTATGAAAAAGATTTGACAGAATCAGAACCCAAACTTCTAAAAGACAATAGAGAGCTCTATGCACTTCACATGGAAATTCATAAACTTTTAGAAGACCTCATAACAAAAACAAATCTTGGAAGCATAGAAGAAAGCTATGCTGACGAAATAAACTTCGATATTGGAGAGCATTCAATTTACTCTTGTGCATATTATCAACAAGTTTTTGTTACAAGCCCTGATGGAAATGAATATGAATTAGAACATGATTTAGAAAGAACTAGGGAACTTTATGCTGAAATAAAAAAGAGAGCAGATGAATTTGATAAAATTATCAAAACTAAAAGCCTAAAAATAGCTGTTAAAGTCTTTCAAAAGCCTTGGATAATCCATTTTGAAGATTTAGATGAAGGAGAATTAGATTAATATGAATGAAGATGAACTAAAGAAAGAAGGACTTAGAAGCATAAAAGAATCGGACATAGCTTGGGAAGAATTTTTTAAAGATAAGCCAAAGCCACAAAATGATGAAGAAGATAAAAAACAGCAGGAAGAGTTTTATCATTGGTATAATTATGTGAGAAAACAAAGTGATACTGGGAAGACTCCTGCTGAAATGTTCAAAGAGATTTATGGCAAGGAGCCTCCTCAAAATTTTCCGATTTCTTCACAGCAAGATACTGGTAGGATGATGAATTTTGAGTGGGATGATGAGTATGACGATGAAGATAATGATGAGTTTAGTAAAGAAATTGATAATTTTTTAAATAGTGTACCTAAAAAATGTTTTTCTTGCAAAGAGCAAATTTTATTATCTGAAGAGGATGCCCAAGAATTTGAGAGGGGGTTATGTTCCGGATGTTATGAAAAAATGAGTGAATCTGAAAAAGATAAAGTTATGCAAGATGATAAATGTTATATTGAAACTAATGAGGATGAAGATGACTATTTTGATGAGGAAGAAGAGGATGACCAAATATTAAAAGAAGTTGAAGATATTGCAGATGAAATGTTTGAGGATAGTGTATGGGCAAATTCAAAAGAAGACGTTAAAGCGATGTCAAGAAGAGATTCATCGCAACATATGTTTAGACTCGGTTTTTATATGCATGCTAAATATTCAAATTATCAAATGAGAGAACTATCGAGAAAAATGAAAAATATGTCTAAAGAAGAAATGGAAGAGCTGATGAATAATATTAATAAAAAAGAGGACGAGGATGATGAAGATGAGTGAAATCTGTAAGACTTGTAGAGGAGGATTAATGTGGAAATGAAAAATACAAAATTAAGTATTAAGGATAAAATTTTATTGAATGAAATAATTGAAGATGCAATTGCGGATTGTAATGATGAAGATGAACAGCTTATGGGTTGGGCTTGTGTGTTTGAGGAGAAGATTTGCGTGCCTTGCAAATGCTTAATTGGAAAACATGAAGCGATTTTAAATAAAGTAGAGCAAGCAGAAAATTCTATTTTGGGTTTGATAACCATAGGAAAAGTTAAGATTAGAACTCCTATAGAAGATATTAAACTGGAAAATGAAAAGATAATGAAGTATATTGAGGCATATAAATATTGGAGGAAAAATGGTTGAAGAAATTAGCAGAAAACTAGTGGATGAGCTTGAGAAACTTGAAAGAACTAAGAAAGATGCTGAACATAAAATTGAAAATCTTAAGTCAGAGATTGCCAATATTGCGAAGTTGCAAGGTAAAAGATTCATAAACGGAACACATAAAGGATGTTCTGTAAAAGAATACGAAAAGGTTATTTATCCCGAAGATAAAGATTCATTTGGTAAACTTATAAAGTCTAAAGGATTATACGAATATTACTCTCAAATCAACTATTCTAGATTAAGCCCCGCGATTATTAAGAGAGACATAAATTTGGATAAGGAGATATTAGATAAGGTCAAGATAATTAAAGATTTTAGGGTTGTTTTGATTGACAAAGGAGTATAATTATGGAAAAAGAAAAAATAAAAAGTTTAATAATTGAACTGCAAAAATACGACAATCCAAAAGGATATAAATTAAATTACAAGGAAGTTAAGGATAAACTTAGCCAAACTATTAATAGCTTAATTTTGTGTAAGGATGAATGTTTAGATGAATTGCACGCGTTAATTAGTTATGAAGAGACTTGGAGTTGTTTATTTGCTCTTGAAGTTATTAAAGAAATAAAGAGCAAGAAATCTATAGATTATCTAATAAATTATATTGTAAAAACTGAAGAAGGAGAGCATGGCGACTCGGGCGAAGAAGCCATGTTTGCTTTGACAAATATAGGGGCTACGGCAATTGATCCTTTATTAAAAGAGATTAAAAATCAATTTTCAAAAAGAAAGTTTTACTTTTATCTTATAGGGGCTTTAACAGAGATTAAAGACGAAAAAGTTTACGAGTTTATGAAAGAAGTAACTGAAGATTATATCCAAGATGAAGAAAAATATGATGAATGGTTTCACATCGATGTATTTACTTCCGACTTTGATAAACAAGGGAAAAAAGAAATTCTTCTGATATTAAAAGAACTTATTAAACTTGATAGGGTGTCTAAGCATGAAAAGATAGAAATTGAAGACTCTATAGAAAGAATTGAAGATCCTATAGAATATCAGAAAAAAACTAAAGAACAGTTTAAGAAAATGAAGCCATTCATTGAAAAGTTTATGGCTCAAAAAAGTGATAGCTCTGATATTGGTAAAGAAGAACTAGAAGAAAGAATGTGGACTCCAGAAAAGGATTTAGAAATACAATTTAAATGCCAGAATTGCCATAAAAAACAAAGTATTAATCCTGGACTGATAAAAATCATAGATGGTAAAAAAGCAGAATTTAGTTTTGAAAATGAGATAATGTGTAAGTTTTGTTTTAGCAATGATATCAAACTTACCAAACAGGGAAGTAGAGACATTATGTTTCAAGCAATTGGAACAGTTGAAGGAGTAAGAAAGGGAGTATTGTCTGTTGGTGATAAAATCTATGTTGAAGATAAATTAATGCCTTTTAATAAGTCATATGATTACATCTTAAAAAGATTAAATGACGAGCCAAACAATGCAGGGCTTTATCTTAGAGCAGGCAATGTATCAAAAAATTTCAATAAATATAAAGATGCTATCAAGTACTACGAGAAGGCTATTGAATTAAACCCTCGATTAATCGCTTCTTATTTAAATTTAGTAGAAATTTATGAATTTAGGTACAAATATTATAATGTTAAAGATGCAAATGTCAGTGCTGTCTTTTATCTCAATGAAATGATAGACATTTTTAGAACCCAGAATTTCGATGCATTAACTATAAAGAATAAAGATAGCATTATTTCGTTTATGGGTGAAAAATCAGAATCGTTGGGCGTTTATGTTCCTGAATTAATAACCATTCCAATTCCTTATAAGAAAGATAAAGTAGGTAGAAATGAACCTTGCCCGTGTGGTTCTGGCAAAAAATATAAAAAATGCTGTTTGAATGGAAAGGAGAAATGAATAATGAAAAATACAAAATTAAGTAGCAAGGATAAAATTTTATTGAATGAAATAATTGAAGATGCAACTGTGGATTGTAATGATGAAGATGAACAGCTTATGGGTTGGGCTTGTGTGTTTGAGGAGAAGATTTGCGTGCCTTGCAAATGCTTAATTGGAAAACATGAAGCGATTTTAAATAAAGTAGAGCAAGCAGAAAATTCTATTTTGGGTTTGATAACCATAGGAAAAGTTAAGATTAGAACTCCTATAGAAGATATTCAAATAGAAGATGGTAAGATAATGAAGTATGTTGAGGCATATAAATATTGGAGGAAAAATGGTTGAAAATAAGGATAAAATGGCGGTTGTTAATTCTATTATTCGTGATAAAATAAGTTCAACAAATGCTTCAGGTGAAGATATACTTTTAATAGACAAACTTGTTAGTTCATATTATCGAAAAAGAATTGGTATATCTCATTCGGCACCCGAGACAATGGCTGCTGCATTTTTATGGGTTTATTCAAAATCTAATTTTTTGCGGGAAGGCGATTATAAGTGGTCTTGTCAGGGTTTGGCTGAATTATTTGGTGCTAATTCGAAAACAACTGGAGATGTTGCAGCTAAAATTTCAAAGATATTGAAAATAAGATTATGGGACGCGAGATTTTGCAAACAAAGTGTTATGAAAGATAATCCTTTTGATATGTTTTCAATGCTTCCATCAGGTTTTATTGTTAAAAAGGAAATCTCTGAGACTTCATCGGGGAGTATGCAGGAACAAATGGATACTAAAGAAGATTAGTTTAATTTGATATTTTGTTTCAGTTATTTTTATCGTCCGCCTAAATCTCCGAGGCACATGTCGTTTGCTCTACTTACCTTTTTTCTCCGAAAAACCAACTAATAATCTGAATGATAATAACCTATTTAAACAGAAGTTGCATTAGTTTGTTATGGAAGATAAGAGGGAAAAGTTTCTTAAAGTGTATGCTGATGTACCCGATGGGTTGAGAAATGATATTATTGTAATTGTTGATAATAAGACCTATAACTGGAATACTTCTTATTTTGAGATAAAGGAGAATACTTCTCTTGGAAAGAAGATTTTAAAAGCTTTGGAGGACTTAGGAATATTATGAAAGAAGGACAAGATTTGGATAAAGAAACAAATATTAATGAAAAGATAAAGGCATTAGTTTTGGCTAGAATTGATGCTCAGGCACCTTCCAGTCTTAGATTATTTATAGGTTCATCTAAGGGGATGAATAAAGAAGAAATAATGATGCATGTAAGAAATGGGGATGAAATCGGGAAACAAGTTATAAAGATGCATATGAATTTTATGAAAGCAGTGATGAAAGGAGAGGTTACTCAATTAATTAATTCTGTTTAAGATGGAGACTGGGTTAATTATTACTCTTCCAAATTGGGATAATGTTACTGAATATCTTTCTTAGTTTTCTAGGTCTTACCCAGACATAATAGATACATGTACGCGCAATTTAAACCTTTTTATGGAGATTTAGTTTTAACTATTCTCTTTGCTTAGGAAACCTTCGCAAATTTCAATAAGTTTGGGTTGTATTTTTTGCTTGAAGTTTTCAAATTCTTTTTGGTTATATTCAATTATGGAAAGTTCTTCGATTCTTTCTTCACTTTGAAAGAACTTACCTTCCTGAAGAAGAATGAGTTTTTCATTAATTAATTCTATAAGGTTTTTCTTGATAAGAGCAGAACTTTTGATTTTGTCTATAATATCTTCTACATTTGCTTCAAGAGCAGCTTTTATTAAAAATAAATCAAATAAGTCTCTTTCTTTAAGTTTATTTCGTGTTAGAATTGCTCGATATTTTTCTAGGGTGATTTCTTTGAGAGAGTAACTTTCTACTTTAAAGTTAAGGTATGACAAGTTTAAATCACTTAATATCTTTTTTGAGTCAAACCAGTCAGTTATTGCTCTAATCGAAATTTCTATGGGCTTTTCAATTATTTTTTCTACAAAATTTATTTCTACTTTTATATACTGGGTGTTTGAATAATAAATTTTGAATGTATAAACCACTCTTCCAGATAGCATATGACAATATTTTTTGTTTGAGCGATCAGTACTAAAATCTAATCCTAATGTATCTGTTACTTTCTTGAGTTGAGGGACGAAATAATCTAGAAATGTTTTTACTTTCCTTTCTCTAGCGTTTCTTGGTAGGTCTCGAATATTTGAGGAGTCTTTAAAGACAAAATCTAAGTCTTCTGAAAATCTATGATATTTTAAGTAGTTTCTTGAAAGAAGAGTGCCTCCTTTGAAAATTAGTTCCTTTCCTAACCCAAATTTTTCAAATTCAGCTAAAATTAGAGTTAAAAGTAAATCTTTTTCTAAGAGGTCATCTCGATTCTTTAGATTGAGACTTTTTTTCAATTGTTCTAGGTAACTCTCTTTATTTATCTCTTTCCAACCCATTTAGGATACCTCCGCAGATAAGTTTGCGTATTTTTTAGTCGGGTTAAGTGTTCTGATTGTTTAAAATAAACTTTGTCGATATATGTTTTTGCAGGGTCAGAATAAAAATAGGTTATTTTATTCTTTGTTTTTAATTCTTTTATGCCAAAAATAAGGCTTTCTTTAGTTTTTATGAATTTTACTTTAATACCTTCCATATTTTTTATGCCACTTAATTTTGTGTTTATTATATTTATCAAAACGGGGGTTTGCCATGTTTTTCCTTGCTCGTATAAGGCAGTATTAAGTCCTAGGTACCATTTTATCTTTTCTTTGTTTAAAACATAAAACAAGCGTTCTTTGGCAGAGTAATTGCAGAAACCTCTATTTCGTTCATCAAACGAATTAATATAATAATAACCTTGGAATATCCTTCTTATGTATTTATGTCTTGACAGATATTTCAATAGATCTTTTGGTAACTTTACTTTAAATTTTTCTTTGTACTCTTTTGCTAGTGCAACTATTTCTGTGCTTGACTGTATTTTTCCTCGATTTATCAAGGCTTCGTATAGAGTATTTTTTATTGCCATAAATACCTAAATAGGCACCGATATATAAATCTTTCTTTCGTTTCAAAAAGTGTCACTTTTTGACACTTTTTGGAATTTGGTTAATAAAGGATAAAGCATACTGCTACTTTGTAGCAGTTTTTAGAATGACTAAATTACAGGGATTTTAGGAGGGGTTGGAGTTAGGGGTTTTAAAGCAGGATAAGGAAGAGAAGAATAAAGGGTAGAAAGGGAAGGAGAAACGGGAAATTAGGAATTTAACTGGCTTTGTTCATTTATAAGTTGAGATAGAGTATTCATATTTTCCTTTCTTTCGATTTTTAAGGGATTTTTTAGTTTATGCAAAAAATAATTTGTTCCTAATCCTAAAAGTATTAAACCAAAAGATGAATACTTAATGGTAAATGCTACTCCATTTTCCCAACCTTCCCCAAATGCGCTGGGTGCTTCTCCTCCCATTGTCCTCCATGTAAAATATGCTCCTAGTCCTGCGAAACCTGCTTTATAGAACCATGAAAAAAAATTTGTTGAATAATTGTCAATTATGGACATATGCTCTTCTGAGTTTACTACATTATCTACATGTTTATCTATTTCTCGGTCTGTGTCTATTATCCTTGCAAATGGAAATTCTATTTGTTTCATAAAATTAGGGTTTGGGAGAGGTTTTTATATCTTTGGGAGAAGATGGAAAGGATTTTATACCCTTTATTTATGTGATATTCATGACAACAACTAATGATCAAGAAGCTTTTGAACTCGAGAGTCGAGTTTTGATTGTTGATGGAAGATTGGCAAGTGACGCGTTAGTATTCTCTTTTGGAAGAGATAAAACTCATTATTTTCTAATGACTCCACATTTATATCAGGAAGTAAAATTAACGCCTTTTGGTCTAGGCAGTACTTCAATAACTCCCTTTGCAGGAGGAAATAGGTATTCTGATGGAGGAATGGATAAGTTTGTTAGGGAAGCAATTGCTGATTCAAAATGTGGAGGTCTTGTTCCACTTGGAGTAGAGGTGACTCGAATATTGGAAGAGGAACATGGACTGGGAGTTATTGCGCGGGGAGTAGTGGTGGAACCAGAGAATATGCAGTTTTCAGTTTATGGGTCTAATTTTTCTTAAGTTTGAATAAGGAATAGGAAGTGTTTTATATTATTAATCTATTAAAATAACATGGAAGAAAGTCAGGATATTCCTCAAGCAGTTACTCGAGTGTCTGTAGACTTAAAACAGACGACGAGTGGTGTGTGGTATGTTGGTTCTTTTAAAATTAATGTAGATAGTGCAAATGAGTTTAATGAGTTGTTTGATAAGGTTTATCCTCAGGTTGAGAAAAAGTTGGCGTTTCTAAACAAGAGCACTAATTCTTCAAATTCAGCATTACCGAGAAAAAATCAAGCTCCACAAATAATTTTAACTCCTGAAGAAGAGATATTATTTTTGAAATTGAAGAAAATTAGGATGGAACTGGCAATGAAAGAGGGTTTTCCGCCATATGTTGTTTTTCATGATTCGGTATTAAGGCAAATAGCGAGACAAAAGCCAAATACTTCTGAAGCACTTAGAATGATTATTGGTGATAAGAAATTTGAGAGGTATGGAGATTTAGTTTTGAATGCTCTCTTTGCTTAGGAAACCTTCGCAAATTTCAATAAGTTTGGGTTGTATTTTTTGCTTGAAGTTTTCAAATTCTTTTTGGTTATATTCAATTATGGAAAGTTCTTCGATTCTTTCTTCACTTTGAAAGAACTTACCTTCCTGAAGAAGAATGAGTTTTTCATTAATTAATTCTATAAGGTTTTTCTTGATAAGAGCAGAACTTTTGATTTTGTCTATAATATCTTCTACATTTGCTTCAAGAGCAGCTTTTATTAAAAATAAATCAAATAAGTCTCTTTCTTTAAGTTTATTTCGTGTTAGAATTGCTCGATATTTTTCTAGGGTGATTTCTTCAATTGGATAGCTTAAAACATTGAAATTTTGATAAGATAATCCCAGCTCATATAACATATTTTTTGAATCAAAAAAGTCGGTTATCGATTTTATAGATACTTTTTCAGGTTTATTGGTGAGTTTTTCAATGAAGTTTATTTCTACTTTTATGAATTGCGTGTCTGAATAATAAATTTTGAACGTATAAACCACTCTTCCAGATAGCATGTGACAATACTTTTTGTTTGAGCGATCAGTACTAAAATCTAATCCCAGAGCATTGGTGACTTTCTTTAGTTCTGGTGTAAAGTAATCTAGAAATGTTTTTACTTTCCTTTCTCTAGCGTTTCTTGGTAAATCTCTAATATTCATAGAGTCTTTAAAAACAAAGTCTAAATCTTCAGAAAATCTGTGATAGTTTAGATAATTTCTTGAAAGTAATGTTCCTCCTTTGAAAATTAATTCCTTTCCTAATCCAAATTTTTCAAATTCAGCTAAAATTAAAGTAAGCAATAAATCTTTTTTTATAATCTCATCTCTAACGTTTAGATTCATTCTTCTTTTAATTTCATTAATATACTGATCTACTTTAATCTTTGAATCCATTTTGGATACCTCCTTAGATAAATTTTTGTTTTTTTATCATTTGCTATTTTTCCTTTTTTATATAAATAAATCTCATCTAATTCTGTTTTTTCTTTATCTGAGTAATAATAATCTATTTTTTTATCAGTTTTTTTCTTAATTAGTCCAAATATAAGATTTTTCTTTATTTTGATGAATCTTACTTTCAATCTTGTAATTATTTTCTTGCCACTAAATTGATTATTTATTATAATTAGCATATTCGGTGTTTGCCATATCTCTCCTCGGCTATATCTCGCAGAGGTTAGTCCTAAATACCATTTAATATCTAATTTGTTGAGAACAAGGAATAAAAGCTCCTTATCCATATATTTATAGAATTTCAGTTCTCTTTCTTCTATTGAATTTACATAGTAATAATCTAAAAATATTCTTTTAATATAATTCTGTCTAGAGAGATACCATAAAGCATTAGATATACTTACTTTTTCTATTTTGTTATAATCTTCTATCAGCTTAACTATCTCTTTCTTTCTCATTATTTTTTCTCCTCTATTTAGGAGGGCAGAGTAAATGGATTTCAATTTTCCCATATATTACTGTAGTCTTATTCTTATTTAAACCTTTTGCTTTTGTTTCATATACTGCTACTTTATAGCAGTTTTTAGAATGACTAAATTGCGAGATTTCGTTTCAGAAAGTGTCACTTTTTGACACTTTTTGGAATGTAAATAATTGAGTGTTTATTTGTCGAGTTTAAATCTTTCGTATCGTTTCAAAAACGGGCACTTTTTGACTATTTTTGAAACGTGGTGGTTTTGAGTGTTTTATGGGGAAATGAAATCGGTTTATTGTCCATCTTGATTTCATTTACTTTAATTCTAATTGCCTCAGCAAAGAAGCTTTTCCAGCATGAGTAGTGGAAGCATTCGAATTCAAAGATTTTGTTGTCTTTTTTGGCGATGAGCATACAAAACTTATCTTTCTCTTCGTTGATGTTCTTTCGGCATTTTGTGCAGTATTTTGTCATTTTAGCTATATCTATAATTATACAGATAGACTATAAAAACCTATCTGTGCTTTTATACAGATGGGGAGAAGAAGTATTCTTGAGGTGATTGAAGATATTCTCAAGGTTCTTAAAAAGGAAGAGGAATTATCTGTAAAGGCAATATCTGAAGAGGTTAATTCTCAATGGGAAACTACAATTAAGGCTTTGGAGTTTATGGAAAAAATAGGTTTGGTTAAGGAGAGAGATGGGAAGAAGACTAATAGGGTGGAGAGGTTGTTTAGTTTGACCAAAAATTAGACTATATAGTTTCTAAACAAGTGTTTAAATATAATAATATATATTCTATTTTATGGTAAATGAACCAAATTCGAAAGGAGATTTGGGCTTCGAACAGAAGCTCTGGCAAGCAGCAGATAAAATGAGAAATAATATGGATGCTGCGGAATATAAGCATGTAGTTTTAGGACTTATTTTCTTAAAGTATATTTCTGACGCTTTCGAAGAAGTTCATGGGGAATTGAAAAAAGAAACTTCTAATCCTAAAAGTGATATGTACATAAAAGAGGATTCTGAAAGGTATTATGTATTAGAGGATGTGGATGAATACAAGGCTAAAAATACTTTCTGGGTTCCACCTGAAGCTCGTTGGGATTATCTACAAAAGAATGCCAAACAACCAACAATAGGTAAGATTTTAGATGATGCAATGGATGCTATAGAAAGAGATAATTCTCCATTAAAAGGAGTTCTTCCTAAAGATTACGGAAGACCTGCATTAGATAAGCAAAGATTAGGAGAATTAATTGACCTTATAGGAACGATTGGATTAGGAGATAAGGAAAATAGAAGTAAAGATATCTTAGGAAGAGTCTATGAATATTTTATCGGGCAATTCGCAGATGCAGAAGGAAAGAAAGGCGGACAATTTTATACACCTAGAAGTATAGTTAAACTTCTTGTAGAAATGCTTGAACCTTACAAGGGAAGAATCTTTGACCCTTGCTGTGGCTCTGGTGGAATGTTTGTTCAATCGGAAAAATTCGTTAAAGCACACGGAGGAAGAATAGGAGATATTGCAGTTTACGGACAAGAAAGTAATCAAACAACATGGAAACTTGCTAAGATGAATTTAGCTATTAGAGGAATTGATTCAAATATTCAATGGGGAGATAGTTATCTTAATGACCAACATAAAGACTTGAAAGCAGATTTTATTATTGCAAATCCGCCGTTTAATGATAGCGATTGGAAAGGGGAGCAATTAAGAGAAGATATAAGATGGAAATATGGAGTTCCCCCAACAGGAAATGCCAACTTTGCATGGGTTCAACACTTTATTCATCACCTAGCACCTAACGGAACAGCAGGATTTGTTCTTGCCAATGGTTCAATGTCTTCTAATACTTCAGGAGAAGGAGATATAAGAAAGAATATTGTTGAAGCGGATTTAGTCGACTGTATGGTTGCACTTCCTTCTCAATTGTTCTATAACACCATGATTCCTTGTTGTTTATGGTTTATCTCAAGAGATAAGAAAAATCCTAAATTTAGAAATAGAAGCGGAGAAGTTTTATTTATAGATGCAAGAAAACTCGGACAAATGACAGATAGGAGACATAGAGAACTAACTGAAGAAGATTTGAAAAAGATTTCTTCAACTTATCATGCTTGGAGAGGAGAAAAAGAAGCAGGCAAATATGAAGATATTCAAGGATTTTGTAAATCTGTTAAAATTGATGAGATCAGAAAGCATGAGCATATCTTGACTCCTGGGCGTTATGTTGGCACAGAAGAAGAGGAAGAAGATGCAGAGCCCTTTGATGAAAAAATGAAAAGACTTACTTCTGAACTCGCAGAGCAGTTTAAAGAATCTGATAAACTCGAGGTAGAAATAAAGAAAAATTTAGCAGGTTTGGGTTGGAGGATATAGTGTATGGCTAAATTCAAATTATCTCCGTATTCAATAAGAGTAAGAAATAAACACAAAACAGATAATCTAGATTTATCTAGCTTAGGTTCTAGCAAGGGAGCTTTTAGCTTATTTTCTATTGTTGAAGAAATTTGTAAATTGTATAATTCTAATATTTACGATCAAAAGAAAGATAAAAAAACTTTATGTTTTGTAGATTGTAAGTTTGATAAATCCAAAGGCATAATTTATGGTTTTATTAAATCTGGGGAATATGGTTATGAAGTTGATTTTGTTGATACTAAATCTAAAAAAAGAACACTTTCCGCTAGAAAAGAAGAAGATTCAGAAGAGTTTCCTTTTTTCTTTTTATTTTATTTACCCAAAAAGAATAAAGATTTAGGATTTTTGATATTATCTAAATTTAAAACTTTTGGAGCAAAATCTATATTTCAAAAAGTTTTAACTGATAGTTTAAAAGAATATAATGAGGATTTAATTATTGAAATTACCCCATTAATAAATGAAGAAATGATTAAGATGATAGAAGATAGTAAAAAGTTAATGGAAATAAGATTTATTAAAAAACAGGTTCCGAAAGATGTTGCTGAGAAAAATTTAATAAAAAATTATGAAGATATTACAGAAACCCGTATATTTAAAATAAAAGAAGGGGGAGGATTTTCGGGAATAATTTTGAAGGTAAAAGATAAAATAGTAAATGCTCTAAGAAATGTTAAATATCCATATGTCGAGATAAATAATGAAAAATATGATAAAGTTCAATTGATAATGAAAGAAGATGACATAACTAGAACCATTGACATAGAAGATATGCCCAGGTTTAGAGAATCTCTCCCCTTAGACCCAGATTTCTCAAATTTATCAAAGGGTTTTCCTAAGGAAGAATTCTTATATAAAAAAGCAAAGGCATATGTTAATAAATTGCTGAAAACCTTCGATGAAGAGGAGATTGCATAATTATGCTTAGTCTAATAAATGTATTTCCAGCAATTAAGGAACATTTTAAATCCTTAGAAGAAGATTCTTCTTGTTTGATAACTACTCTCTTGTTTTTTTTAATTCCTCTTGGGTTTGCTTCAGTTATAATCTATAATGGTTTTGTTGTGTCTGACAATATTTTAAACTATATGCTAACTTCTTTTTCTATTTTCATAGGATTGATTACTAATTTTCTTGTTTTATTGATAGATAGAAAAGAAAAGACAAAGTTAAGGCAGGACCTTATAGAACATTTAGCTTTTAATTCTATTTATGAACTTATAATCGGGATTTTTGTTTTGATATTTGCAATAGCTTTATTATTTGTTAATAATTCTATTGCAATAAACATTTTAAGCTTTATTTTATATTTATTAGTCTTTAATTTTATTATTACATTATTAATGATTGCGAGAAGATTTTTTGTTCTTTTCAAAAATAATCTTGAAGAATAATATGAAACAACAAACAAAATTCAAGCAAACTGAAATAGGAAAAATACCTGAAGATTTTGAAAGAAAAGAAGATCTTGCTAAAGCAATAAATGAATTTATCTTAAAAGAGAAGTTTATTCTTGAAAAAGACTTAAATGAAAGAACATTGAGTCATAAATTGGCAGAATATCTTCAGAAATACTTTTCAGATTATTATGTGGACTGTGAATATAACCGAATGAAAGGTAAAAACGCAGAAGATCCATATATAACTAAAGAGCTAAATTTACCCATTGAGAATACTGACTCAAACGGAACCGAACAAAAGACAGTATATCCTGATATTATAATTCATAAACGTGGAGACAATGAAACAAATTTCTTAATAATTGAAATGAAGAAAAAAGTGAATAGTTCTGAAAAAAAGTTTGATTTTAAGAAGTTACAAGCGTATACCAAAGAATTAGAATATAAATTCGGTGTTTATTTAGAAATTGAATCTATTAAACTCTCAGATATTAGATGGTTTAAAGATGGTAAGGAGATACTCTAGAATATGGATTGTAAGTTGTGTGGTGAGAGATTAAATGAAAAAAACTCCTTTATTCAAATATATCGTGAAGGATATTGTCTTTATGATTTTAATAAAAATTTAAATGAGAAAATTACAGTTTGCATAGACAAGAATAACTTTGAAGAAATTATCAAGATAGTAGATAATCTCGAAGTAATTGGAGAAAAACCTCCTTATCTTTTTAATAAAGATAATTTTATATTTATTTTATATTCTTTTTTAAAGTATAATCGTCAAGAATTAGCATTAAGATTTATGAATAAGTATCTATCTCAATTCTTATATACTTTAACTGAAATATATTCTGAATTTTATTTTAAAGAAATATCTAAATTTTCAAATGAGGTAGGCTTTGAATATATCCATAAAGATTCAGAAGATTTCGGAATATGGCACTTGGAAACGTTTAATAAACTAGAAGAAATGGGTATTATTAATATATTTCAAGAGTTTATTTCTCTAACAACTAATGCCAGAAATATTAGATCAGACTTGCTAATTCCTATAGAGCTTAAATGGTATGCCTTACTAAATAGATTTGAGTATAGAATTAGAGAAGTTATACTAAGTAAACTTAAAAATGAATTCGGAAATGACTTTTTTGAAAGAGGATTTTCATCCGAACTAAAAGAAAAGATATCTAGTAAACTAAATTATGAAAAATCTATAAGAAATGAAATTATCTATCAATCTCCTTTAGATAAGTGCACTATTCTTGAGTATAATAAGATTATAAAATTAAATTGGAAGTTATTTAATCAAATATTTAATTCTCATAAGGAACTTGAAAATAATTTTGTTAAACTTAACAACTTAAGAAATAATATTATGCATTTTAATAAAATATCTGAATCTTTACATAATGAAGCAGAACAATCTCTAAAATGGTTTAAAAGCCGTTTAGGTTTTTAGAGTGTTTACAAAATGGAACAAAAAACAAAATTCAAACAAACTGAAATAGGAAAAATACCTGAAGATTGGCAAGTTGAAACTTTAAAAAAATCAACTCTAGAAATATTTAGTGGCGGAACTCCAAATACTATGAAAGAAGAATATTGGAATGGAGCTATTCCTTGGTTGTCTTCGGGTGAAACAAGTCAAACATTTATAAGAAATACTGAGAGAAAGATTACTAAATTAGGTGTAGAAAATTCAAGTACAAGACTAGCAAAAAGACATGATGTTGTTGTTGCTGGTGCTGGGCAAGGGCATACCAGAGGGCAACCTTCATTTTGTTTAATTGATACTTATGTAAATCAGTCAGTTGTAGTTTTAAGAGCAAATAAAGAAAAATTATTGCCTTTATTTCTATTTTATAATCTATTATCTAGATATAATGAGCTAAGACAACTTTCTGATGCACATAGTTCGAGAGGAAGTTTAACTACAAAACTATTAGCAGGATTACCTATAAAACTTCCTAAAATTGAAGATCAAAAGATAATCGAAAAGATTCTTTCGGATTTAGATTTTAAAATCGAGTTAAATCAACGCATGAACAAAACCATTGAAGCAATCGGGCAGGCATTGTTTAAGAGGTGGTTTGTGGACTTTGAATTTCCTGATGAAAATGGCAAACCTTACAAGTCATCTGGGGGAGAAATGATTGAGAGTGAATTGGGAATGATTCCTAAGAGGTGGAAGATTGGGAAATTAAATGATTTAGTAGATAATATCAAATTCCCACTTCAAGCAGGGGAAGAAATAAGTAAAAGAAAATATGTTCCTATTGACAACTTGCCCATGCATCAAATTGGTCTGACATCATATTTGCCTTATTCGGATGCTCAAAGTAGTTTAATTGGATTTGAAAAAGATGATATCTTAATTGGCGCGATGAGAGTTTATTTTCATAGAGTTAATTTAGCACCATTTTCAGGAGTTACTAGAGCTACTTGTTTTGTTTTAAGACCAAAAGATAAAAATCTGCTAAGTTATAGTTTGTTTTTATTAAATCAAGATGAGACTATTAGTTTTGCTAATTCTCATTCTAAGGGAAGTACTATGCCCTATGCAGTTTGGAATGAATCCTTTGAAAATATGCCTGTTTTAGTTCCAAACGATAACATTTTAAAAGAATTTAATAATCAGTTATACCCTTTGTTGTGTAGAATTAGAGATACTATTTTTGAGTCTAGAAATTTATCTCAAATACGTGATTCTCTGTTACCTAAATTAATGTCTGGGGAGATACGCGTTCCAACTGAAAATGATAAACTACACTAAACCTGAAGATAGAATCAAGCAGTTAATCGATTTTTCAATCCCTGATTTCTTTATTCTTTCTCCGAAGTTAGCTATAGAATTAGAGGGATTTTCAGAAGAATGCAAATATTGGCACATGCTACCTGAAAGAATTAACACCTTTATTACTTCATCTAGGGTAGCATTTGCACAAAATCTTTTGGATGCAAGTATATTCTATGCGATAGGTGCAGTTGAATTTAGCTTAAAAGCAAAAAAAGTTAGACTAGCATATGATCAGGGTAACGATTCCCCATGTGAAGAAGAACTAAAGGATAATAAATATAATCTTGGAAAAATAATACACGATGATAACTTATTGACAGAATTAGGAGTTATTAAGTTTAAGCAAGATTTGAATGATCTTAATGAGCTTAGGAATGGTTTATTTCATTATAATTTTGAAAAATTAAGAAATGCTGTAAAAAAGTTCGGAGTAAATGATTTTGACGAGTGGGAGAAAAATGGAGGTTTTACATTTATTACTGCGTATATTGAAGATTGTTTAGCCATTAAGGTATACAATAAGTGTATTAAAGTAATAGAAAAACTTTTTATACAACGGAGTGATTCGAATGTCTGATAAAATTTATGAAACGCGTTCTTATTATATTTTTTACGTTCTTAAATTAATGTCTGGGGAGATACGGGTTCCTTTGAAAAATGGCTAAAATTGGAAGAAATGATACTTGTCCCTGCGGTTCTGGAAAGAAATATAAAAAATGTTGTCTAGATAAAAATGATGCCTTATATCCAAATTATGATAAACGTTATTTCGAATTAAAGGGAAAGGATGCAGAAAACTTTGTTTATGAATTAGCTCAAAAGTCTTTCTTGACAGATTGGTGTTATCCAAATCCTAAATGGGAAGATGGGACTGAACTGTGTGATTTGCTGATTGTTTTTGGAGAAACAGTTATAATTTGGCAAGTTAAGAATCTTAAGAGGCAAGAAAATGGCCATTATAACAAAGGAGAAGTTGATAAAAATTTAAGACAACTTATGGGTGCCAAAAGAAGATTATTTGATCTAAACGATAAGATGATTCTAAAAAACCCTCGAAGAGGAAATGAAGAGTTCGATCCAAAAAAGATTAAGGAAATATATTTAGTATCTGCACTTGTCGGGGATGGCGAACATTATTTTGAATTTGTTAAAAAGATTAAAGACAAAATAGTTCACGTACTAGATAAGAACGCAATGGAAATAATTCTTAATGAGTTAGATACTGTAAAAGATTTTATTGATTATATAAAAGAGAAAGAGAGATTCATGTCTTCAGAGACTAAAGTAAATATTCTTGGGGGAGAAGAGGAATTTTTGGCTTATTATCTTATGAATGAACGTAGTTTTAAGAAAATGGAAAGTGCAGACTTCTCATTTATAGAAGAGGGTTGTTGGGCAGAGTTAACTAAAAGAAAAGATTATTTAGCTAAGAAAAAAGAGGATACTATTAGTTATTTATGGGATTTTCTTATAGACAAAGCTCATCTATCTAATGATCCTAATTATGAGATTGTTGCCAGAGAAATGGCGACTACTTCTAGATTTAAGAGAAGATATTTATCAAAGGCATTTATAGATGCGATGCAAACTAGTGCTGAAATTGTAGATAAAAATTATTTTCATAGAATTGTTCAAGAAGAAGGGAAAACTTTTTGTTTTGTATTTATTAAAAATGTCTATTCACAAGAACATAGAAAAAACTTATTAGGCAGTGTCTGTCTTGTGGCAAGAGACAAATTTAGAGAAAATCATAGAGTTTTGGGAATTAGTACTGAAATGCAAGGTATCGAACATTTTCATTCATTTGAGTTCTGTCTTTTAGATTTCCTTGAGTGGACAAAACTTGAAGAGGAGCAAGCCAAAAAATTGAGTGAAACAATAGGTATTTTTAATAATCCCAGAATTGGATTTTTACATGAGGATGAATATCCTAAAGAGGTAAAATGAACGAAATATGTCAATTAGCGGAGGGAATAACGCAATTAAGATATTTGGCATTTTCTTTAACTGGTTTAATTGGTTTCTTGGGACTGGCGGGGGCGTATATTTATCTTGGACCTGTCAAAATGATAATTCGCAGGTTGCAAGGAATAATCTTTAGTATATTTGGATTGCTTGGGGCAGGAGTAATTGGAGCTTTATTTTTTGCAAATAGACTTCTGTGTTAACTACTTCAATAACAACTTCAATGACTACTTTCCAATTAAACAAACATATAAAAACATTTAAACCTTTAATAAATTAGGTGAAAATAGAATATGGCTTTAACTATAAACCAATTGTATTTGCTAAAGGGGTTAGAGATAGCTGGAAAGATAGAATGTAAAACTAAGTTTCAAAAGTTAATATTTTTGGCACAAACTGAAGAAAGAGCCCTTACTACCTATAAGTTTGAGAAGTATCACTATGGACCATTTTCTTTTGATTTAAGCGATGATATTGAAGCTTTAAGTAAGACTGGATTTGTCAGGGAAGAAGTTGTAGGATATGGCTCATCTAGTGGAAAATTAATGATTAAACATACATTTAGTTTAACTCCTGATGGAAAGAAGGAATTACAGGTGAGCGAGCACAATTTAGATAAGACTGGTGTGCAGGCAATTTCTAGTTCAGTTAAAAAGTGGAATTCTGCTCAACTGGATAAGGTTCTAAAATATGTTTATGGAAAGTATATGAATGACAATAATCGAGAGCTTGCAGTTGCAAAATAAGCAAATACATTGTTTGAAAATTGATGAATTTATAAAATATCCTCCTAGTATTTATGAGAGTGACCCTATACCGGAATGATTATAAACTCTAATTTCTTCTAATT
>ERZ1292640.194-Hain-H43-02um-R1-194-length-49261-cov-7_pt1 | contig 49261 bp, 51 predicted proteins | sample MGYA00564404_ERZ1292640 | MGnify/ENA primary metagenome ERZ1292640 (study PRJEB36523, sample SAMEA6512636) | groundwater metagenome | collected 2019-01-08 | study: AquaDiva: Metagenomics assemblies of 32 groundwater samples | reverse complement strand
CCAATTAACTTTAATAATTCCATAAAAGTGTTACCTATGTACCCGTCAGGTACAAATACTTGACATAATGTATTATGAGATTATAATATAGTGTTCATTGAAAAATTATGGTTGGATTATTTTTTTTATTTTTATGGGAGGGCGTAAGAGATGAAGATTTGGAAAATAATGTTTATTGTTTTTTTTGTTTTAATGCCATTCGCGAGTTCTTTTGCTAACCAGAAGAATGGTTATACAATTGATAGAATTTCTTCAACGCTTATCACGGTTGAGGTAGATGTAAAAAATTATATCAAAGATATACAGATATGTAGTTATTTCCCTGCAATGAAACAGGCGTGCAGGGAAATAGAATTAAATTATGGGAAAATAACAAATATACAACTAATCAATGATTATGTCAGTATGAGTAGTGTTGGGAGATGCATGTTCGTTTTTATTGAAGAAAAAAAATAAAATGAAAATCCCGTCTTAATATTTAAGATGGGATTTTTTAGTATTTATATCTATAATACGATAATCAAATAGTTATTCCAATTGCTTCTTTCACTTTTTTTAATGTTTTTCGCGCCTGTTCTTGAGCTTTTTCTTTGCCGGATTTTAATATTTGTAAAATATAATCTTTATTATTCGCGAATTCTTTTCTTTTTTCGCGAAAATCTTTTAAGGCGTCAACGATAATTTCCGCCAGATCTTTTTTGAATTCCGCGTAGCCCTTTCCTGTATATTCTTTTTCAATTTCCGTAATTTTTTTTTCGGAAAATTCACTGTATAGGGTAAGTAAATTGGAAATTGCCGGTTTATCATCGGTGTATTTTATTTCCGCGCCGGAATCGGTAACGGCTTTTTTGATTTTATCGCGAATAGTGTCTGGTTCATCGGAAAGAGCAATGCCCGCATCGCCGGTTTTACTCATTTTTTTAAGCGGATTTTGAAGCGATTTTATGCGCGCGCCTTGCGCAAGTATCGGTTTTATTTTCTGGAATGTATCGCCGAAAGTATTATTAAATCGTCGCGAGATATTATTAGTGAGTTCAATGTGTGGAAGCTGGTCTTCTCCGATGGGCACATGAGTCGTGCCGTAAAGTAAAATATCGGCCGCCATTAGCGCCGGATAAGATAATAAACCCAGGCTTATATATTCCGGATTTGATTCAGTTTTTTCTTTGTAAGTCGGCACTCTTTCAAACCACGAAAGGGGAGTGGTTGAAGCGAAAATCCACGCCAATTCCAAATGCTCCGGTATTTGCGACTGAAGAATAAGCGCGCTTTTTTCCGGATTAACACCCGCCGCAAGATAGTCCAAAATTGCGTTTAAAGTATCGTTTTTAAGTTCTTTTTTGGCGAAAGGAGTGGTAATCGCGTGATAATCAACAACGGCAAAAATCGCTTCATTTTTTTCTTGAAGTTTAATCCATTGCTTGATCGCTCCCAAGTAGTTGCCGATATGTAATTTTCCGCTCGGGCGGATACCGCTGAAAATACGCATTTTTTTATACTTCAATTACCACAGGCAGAACCATCGGTCTTCTCGCTGTTTTGGTGTAAAGAAAGCCTCCGATTCTTTCTCTTATGTTGTTTTTTATATAATCCCAATTGACAGGATGCGTGGTCGCGGTTGTTTTTTCAATAATTTCTTTTGTTTTTTTTCTGGCTTGCGCCAAAAGGTCTTTTGACTCCCGCAAATAAACGAATCCGCGCGAAATTATATCCGGATTGCCCTTAACTTTTCCAGTTTGACCGTCCACTACTGAAATTATAACAAAAATGCCGTCATTGGAAAGCGCTTGACGGTCGCGAATCACGACTTGACCGACATCGCCCACTCCCAATCCGTCAACCATAACATTTCCCGATGGAACGCGTTTTTTCGTCAGTTCTATTTTATTTTGGTCAAGTTCTATTATTTGCCCGTTTTCTCCGATGACGATATTGTTTTTGGGAATACCGACTTCTTCGGCGAGCATGCAGTGAACTCGTCGCATAGAGTAAAATCCATAGATAGGCATAAAAAATTTCGGTTTTATTATTTGGATTAATTTTTTGAGGTCTTCTTGCGGCGCGTGTCCTCCGGAATGTATATCCAACATTCGGTAGTGTAAGACATTCGCAGTTTGTTTATAAAGAATGTCTTTGAGCGCTTGAACCGAACCTTGGTTGCTGGGGATAATAGACGAAGACAGCATAATTGTATCGGTTGGTTTTATTTTTATTTCTCTGTGTTCCTGGCAGGCGATTCTCATCAGGGCGGCGTTTGGTTCTCCTTGCGCGCCGGTGCATATTATGGTTACTTGATTATCTTGATAGTCTTTTATTCTTTTCGGGTCAATTATAGTATCTTTTTTGTAGGTCATATAACCGAGTCCTTTGGCAATTTCAATATTGGTTCGCATACTGTATCCGGCAATCGCCACTTTGCGATTATATTTTTCCGAAATATGGATAATTTGCTGGATGCGGTTAAGTAATGAAGAAAAAGAACTGGCGATTATTCGTCCGGTGGTTTTTTGGAAAATTTTATCAATATTTTCCATTATTGTTTTTTCTGAAATGGATTTTCCGGGAATTTCGGCGTCTGTGCTGTCCGACATAAGAAGCAGAACCCCTTTTTTTGATATTTCTTCAAGCCGTTTAAAATCTGTTGGTTTATCGTAAATCGGTGTTTCGTCAAACTTGAAATCTCCCGTATGGATCAATAATCCTACGGGCGTGTTTATAACAAGACCGACGCAATCCGGAATATTATGATTTTGGCGAAAAAATTCCACCGTAAAATTACCAAGTTTTATACAGCTCTTTTCGTTTATTTCTGTAATTTTAAGCGGCGGCAGATTAGGGAATTCTTCCTGTCTTTTCATTATAATTCCACGGATCAGCGGCGTTCCGAAAATCGGAGGATTGCCGATTTTATTGATAATATAAGGTATTCCTCCTATGTGATCATAATGTCCGTGGGTGATAAATACTCCTCTTATGTTTTCTTTTTTTTCTTGGAGATATGTTGTGTCCGGGATTATGTAGTCAATACCCGGTGTATTTTCATCGGGGAATTGAAAGCCCATATCAACAATTATGATGTCTTGTCCGTATTCAAAGGCCATCATATTTTGTCCCACTTCTTCCATTCCGCCGAGCGGTATAATTCTGATGTGCGGATTTTTGTTTATTGTATGATCGGCAACTCTTTTTGTTGTTAATGGTTTTTGCGCCGATATGCGATGTCTTGTTGCGGAAGAATGAAATGCGTCGCGTCGCGAATAGGGCGATTGGCTATTTCTTGTTCCAGCATAAGGTTTTGGTTTAAATGTTTGCATAAGTTGTTATTTATTGTTTAGTTTATTATTGGTTTCTTAGTGGCGGAAAAAAATCAGGATCAATGGTTCGTTCAAAACAAACAAATCCTTCTTGATGCGCCCAATTTTCTTGGATACCGTATGGTTTTGTTGGCGCCGGTATCATTTCAGCTCTTGTTCCATTATTTTGGTAATTTTGGCTTGATGTTTGAAAATCAGCGCAAAGACGGAATGATAAACCGTTTATTTGTTCGTATTTATACATTTCGTTTATTTGCGGATCAACTGGCAATACAAATCCGTTGATATCGTTTTTAAGATCATTTAAGAACTCTGGCAATTTTTCTTTTACTCGCCAATAGTAAATGATTTGCGATTGGATATTTTGTAAATCGTTGACGCGTCGTTCATCAAAACGCCTTAGCCGTTCTGATTGCGGAGAGCCGACAGTATAAAATCCGAAAATTATCGCCAATCCGCCCAAAATCACGGTCGTTTTCACGAAAAATTTCATTTTTGGATGGTGGGAGGGAGGAATTTCTTTTTTTAAGTTCCAGCCGTAATACAAGAAAACCGACGCGGCTATAATGAAAACAGCGGTTATTTTCAATAAAAATGGAAGTGTTAGCCCACCGCTTAAAAACCAAAAAATTACCGTTACAAAATCGCCGACAATAACGATAGTAGAAATAAATAGAGTAAAATATAGCAGCCATTTTCTTATTTTCAGTTCTCTTTTTTCCGGATTGCGCAGAAGATCTTTTTGCAGATAGTAAGACAGTATAACATATAACGGAAAAACGACTACTAAAATTGAAATAGGCCAGCGCAGAGAGCTTGCTGCGGATTGATAGAAATATTCCAAAACATCAGGGAAATAAATATCAATATAATTAAATATCAATATGCCGAAAGTTATTACGCTTACGTAAAGCGTGATAATAGTAAGCAGGTGCATGAATACGTCCCGCGGACCGGTTTTTTTAAATTCTTCTTCCATATAAAAGTTTAATAGTTAAATTTAAACAGTCCAAAAGTTTGGCTTGAATTAATTTAATCATTATAACTAAAAAATTGTTAATATTTTTTTGAGAGTTATTGTTTATTGATACTGGTGCAGTATTTTTAAATTAGTCCGAACCGCTTTCGCTCCGCCCTGGCGGGGCGAGGAAGTCCCCCCGCGAAAATTCGGAAAGGCGACGTAGCCGCACCGCTGACAATTTTCTCCCTGCGGGAGATCTGTCTCGGGCATGACAAGTTTTTCCCTGCCTACCGACAGGCATGTTTGGCGGCAAGCTCTTTAAAAAATCATTCTAGCTCCACTCCAGCTTTATGGTCGTTACAGTCTCGTCTTGATTTCATTAACAACCTCTTGAACTGTTTTAGCAGTTGTATCTATTGTGAGATAATCACCGTTCTTCAAAACAAATGAATCTATGTCAGGCATTACCTTATCAAGCCATTCATGATGTTCGAGCTTGTCAGCACTATCTCTGTCGCGCATCAGTCTTCGTTGGCTTCGAACTTCTTTCGATGCCCGTAGCCAAACAAACAACACTTCAATCTTTATGGGTAACTTAGATAAAAAATAATCTAACAACTGCTGATTTCTAATAAGCCCACAGACAATGATAAGAGCATACTTTTCTTCGGAATAATTAACAACTAAAGATAGTAAATTTTTTATGGCTAGCTTATCAAGTTTTTCATTGATACCAAATGGATTTACTGAAATTAAAGTATCCCTCCCGATATATACGGAATTAGGAAGGTCGTTAAGGAGTGTTCGAGCTGCGCTAGTTTTACCTGAAGCACCTTACCCATTTATTAAAATAAGTTTTTGATTCACAGAAATGATAAATATAATCTATATCAAAAATTTTCTTTCCCCAAAATTAAAATATGGTTCGAGCCGATGTTTTTCTATGGGTTCTTTTGCGGTTTTGAGCGGTGCGGCTCCGCTGCATTTCCTGCTTGGTGCCTAGGGGGAGACTCGGACTCCCATGCCCTTGCGAGCGCGACATTTTAAGTGTCGTGTGTCTACCATTGCACCACCTAGGCGGACGTTTTGAGGCCTGGGGGAGAATTGAACTCCCGTATAAGAGTTTTGCAGACTCCTGCCTTACCACTTGGCTACCAGGCCAAATTTGTTTTTTTCAACTATTTTTAAATAGAGTTCTGTCTCCCTTCGGGACATCTCCCGCGGGGAGACAGACTCCTGCCTTATCCGCCAGTCGGCGGACTACCAGGCCAAATCCTTTTTATACATTCAATTTACTATAAATTTAATTTATTCGCAATCTTAAAAATGCCTTGTTTAATCATTTTTTGATGATAGAATATATTTGATGATAAAAACAATTGAACATAATAAAATAAAGTGGTTTTATATTCATAAGCCTGACGCTCAGGATATTAAATTTTTGCGGGAAAATTTTTCATTTCACGAATTGGATATGGAAGACTTAGTGAGTCATCAGCAGAGACCAAAAATTGACCCATACGATGATTATACTTTTTTGGTTTTTCATTTTCCGGTTATGAAAGGAGAGCGAATTGAAATTATGGAAGTTGATTTTTTTATCGGCAAAGATTATGTAATCTCTTCAACGCAAATCAGTTTTCAGTTATTGGAAGATCTCTTTATTAAGATGCAAAATGACGAATCATTGAAATCCAATTTTTTTGTTAAAGATTCAAAGATGTTATTTTACAAAGTATTGGATAATTTCGTGGAAGCTATGCTTCCCCTAATAGATAGATTTGGAGCGGAAATAGATAATATTGACAGGCAAATATTTAATATACATTCAAAGCATATTCAATCTAAATTTATTTTTTTGGAGAAAATAACGATTTTACGCAGGAATCTTTTAGTTTCGCAAACCATACTTAAACCGGAAATAAACATAATGACGGAGATGGAAACCGGTAAAATATTTTTTTTCGGCAATAATATGGCTGTTTATTGGAGCGATATTCTTGATCATTTAAAGAAATTTGCCGATCAATTGGAAAATTATCGTTTTCTGATTGAAGGGCTGTCAGTTGCCGAAGAGACTCTTGTTTCGTATAAGATTAACGAGGTTATAAAGGTTTTTACCGTAGTGACGGTTTTTTTAATGCCGCCGACATTACTTGCCAGTATTTACGGAATGAATATTTATTTACCGATACAAAAACATCCCTTCGCTTTCTGGATAATGTTGGTATTTATGGCGGCAATGGAAGTCGTGATGTTCGTTTATTTTAGAATCAGGAAATGGTTTTAATCAATAGACTTATTGCAAAACAACCAATTCGGTTATTTTTACGCCGAAGTTTTTAGCGTCTTGGCGCGTAGGAAACCAAATATCAACGCGATTGGAAAATCTTTGATGCATCCTGTCTTCAACTGTAAATATTTTATCTCCGAAATAACGGGGTATTTTTATTTTAGTTCCGAATTTTAAGAAATTGGCAGCCACGATGCCGTCGCGCACGAAGGTGTTATAAGCGGTAATGAAAGGCGTAGAATCGGTTTGGTCCGGCGTGCTGGAATAAGCGGTTATAGTAACGATTTTAGTGCTTGTTAATCGGTTTTGCGCAATCATTCCCCATGTGTCGGGATTGTTTTGTTGCACAAAGAAATTTCCGTAAATTGATATGGTATTTTGAGTTTGTTCGTATGTAAAATAATTTTCGTAATCGTTAAAATTCCAAGTTAATCCTAAATTGGGTAGTATAAAAGCAATGTATGCTATGAGCGCAATTATTTTATTGTTGCGTTTATTTTTGGTCATAAAAAATCCCCGTTTATTGGGGAACAGCATACTCTATCATATAATTATTTATATGTCAATAGTTCAGGGTGTTTTTTAGGAATAATTCCATTAAGATTTTGGTATTTTTACCAACCTTTCCGTTTCCGATTTTTTGGTCGTTTACTTGGATTATCGGCGCTATTTCTTTGGTGGTGGCGGTAATAAACGCTTCGTTTGCAGATTTAAGTTCGTCTGTCGGTAAATCCCGTTCTTCAATGGAAAATTTCGCTTTTTTTGCAAGTTTTATGACAAAATTTCTTGTTGTTCCCATTAAAACATTATTTTTTGGCGTGATAAGCGTGTTTTTTTTGAAAATAAAGAAATTGCTGGTTGTGCATTCAAGGATTAAGTCGTTTTTGGTATACAGAATTTCAATGGCTTTGTTTTGTTTACGGAAAGGCTGGAGTTTTACGGCCATAAGATAGTCGGTGGTTTTTGCCAAGGGGACATCTCGTTGATGTTCAAATGTAATTATTTTTGCGCCGTTTAAGTAAATATTTTCGGGTAATTTTTTTAGTTTTTCCATTAAAATAAGCATTGTTGGCGCGAGACCTAAATTCATACTGTCTTCAGTTATTCCGCCGGTTATTATTATTCTTATTCCCGCCTCGTTCATTTTATTTTTAATTAAAAGCGTTTTTATTATTTTTTTAATCGTGGATTCCGAATGTGGAATTTTTAAATTTAACTCTTTGGCTGATTTTTGCAATCTATTCCAATGTTCTTTTAGAAGAAATGGTTTTTCGTTATAAGTCCGCAGAAAATCAAAAATAGCATATCCGCGTAAAATTCCCATATCGTTTGGGTTGATATGGGCTTCGTTAAGTGGAATAATTTTTCCGTTTAGATAGCAATATTTTATTTCAGCCATTTTTATACGATGAAAATATACTTAAGTTGATTTTATAATAGCATTGTTCTGGAATTATAAAAAGGGGATAGCTTCCCCTTCATCTTTTTACCATTGAATAAATTTTAGAATTTATTCAAGAATTTTTACTTTATCGTTTTCTATTTTTATTTTGCTTTCGGCTATCAATTGGATAGCTCGGGGCAGAATATCTCTTACGCACTCATTTCTTATCTTAATAGCAATACTTTCCGGCGTATCGTTTGGTAATACCTCAACTTCTTTTTTCAGAATTACGGGCCCATGATCGTATTCATCATCGGCGAAATGCACCGTGCATCCGGCAGGCAACTTTTTTTCTATAATAGCGGAATGCACATTTTTACCGTAAGCACCCTTGCCTTTTATCCCAGTGCTAAAAAGAGCGGGATGAAGATTTATAACTTTATATTTATATTTTTCTCCCACTCGGAATAAATGCAGCCAGCCAGCCATTACAATTAAGTCAAAATCGTATTTTGATAAAATTTTGTAGATTTCATCGTTAAATTTATCAATATTTTCGTATTTTTTTCTGTCAATAACGATGATTTCCGGCATTTTATCAATACACAAATTTTTTAATAGATTTTTTACATAATCATATCCGGTTGACTTTGATGCGATTATCAATTGAAAATCGGCGTTTATCTCTTTTTTAGCGATAGCTTCGGCTAGCGCGTTGAATGAACTTGGTTTATCACAAGAATTGAATACGGCTAATTTTAAATTGCGCATTTTTTCTCCTTAAGAATAAGGTATGTAAAAGGAACTTTCTAAATACTAACATCAAAACGATAGTATGTCAAGCAGTTGTTCCTTTTTTACCGGCCCTATTCTTAAAATTTTAGGTTTTTGACCGCTTAAGTCCAAAACGGTTGATGGTTCCGATGAAGGTAAAATTCCGGCATCCAGAATTAAATCCGGCTTGTTGGCGGTTTGATTAAACCGGTCGATAATTTTTTGAATATCTAAACTCGGTTCTTCGCCGGAAATGTTGGCGGAAGTTGCTGTTATCGGCGCGTCAAGCGATGAAACTAAAATTCTTGCCAACTCGGAATCGGGAATTCTTATGCCGATTGTATCTTTCGCGCCTGTTAAAATATTGGGAACAGTATCCTTTTTGTGAAGAATAACCGTAATCGGCGATGGCCATATTTTTCTTAAAATTTTATCTTTTCTGTAATCAATATACGCTATTTTTCTTGCCATTTCAATGTTGTTTATGATCACCGGAATCGCTTTTCCCAATGGTCGGCGTTTGATTTTAAAAAGTCGGCTTATTGCTTCATTGTTTAGGGCGTTGACGCCTAATCCGTAAATTGTATCAGTCGGATAAACAATGGAGCCGCCATTTTTTATGGTTTCAACCGCTTCGCTGATGGCATCAATGGATTCTCGAAGATTATTTAAATTTATTTTTAAAATCCGCATATTTTTTTTATGATTGTCGTTAATTTTATTGGATTATGTCTTATTAAAGTTCTTTCCAGCGAGTCGTTTTTATCTTTTTCATACAATTTTTTATTTACCAAGTCTTTTTTATTATTTTTACGCCGGAAAAATTATCATTGGTTTTTATGAAAACCGATTGGCTGTTTTTACCGACAAAGTCGGTATTTTTATTATAAATAATATAATCAAATGAGCGGTTTAAATATTTTTGAAAAACACTTATGTAATCTTCCAAATAAAAATTATCGGTATGATTTTTTAAATTGGCGAGAGGAGCTATGTAAATAATTTTTGCTTCAGATCTTTTAATAATATCCGCCATTTCTTCAATAAGCAATATTGGTATAATGCTGCAGTATAAATTGCCGGGGCTAAAAATGATAAAATTGGCGTTTTTTATGGTTTTTTTTACGCGCGGGTTTATATTCGCCTTTGGCTTGAGATAAAGCCGGAATTTTTTTAATTTTGATATTGCGATATTATAGATCTTATGTTCTCCGTGAATAATTTCATTTTTTGTTTTTAAATATAAATTTGCTTTATTTAAGGTTATTGGGATGGTATCGCCTCTTGTATTAAGGGAGCGACTTGCGATTTTAATGGCTTTTTCAATATTTCCGTAGGCTTTTTCCAAACTTGCTATAAATATATTGCCAAAAGCGTGGCTTTTTAGATTGCCTTTTTCAAAGCGCGAATTGAATAGTTTTTTAATTTCATCGTTTGCATCCGATAGAGCGATTAAGCATTGACGAATATCGCCCGGCGGCAATACGCCAAGTTTTTTTCGCAGACGACCGGAAGAGCCGCCGTTATCAGTAACATTTACGATTGTTGATAAATCGCAGTTTAAATTTTTCAGCGCGGAAAGGACAAGAGAATTTCCCGTTCCGCCGCCGAGAGTGATGATTTTGAGTTTATTTTTTGACATTTTTATTCTACCGTTACGGATTTTGCAAGATTGCGTGGCTTATCTACATCAATTCCTTTTGAAACGCCCATATAATACGCGAAAAGCTGTAGAGGAACGATCGATAAAATCGGTGTCAGCATCTCCAAGGTTTTTGGAATATAAATCACATCGTCCGCCAAGCGGGCGATTTTTTTGTCGCCTTTGGTGGCGATGGCGATGATTTTTCCGCCACGCGCTTTGATTTCTTCCATTCCGTTCATTATTTTTTCGTAAACGCTGTCGCGCGGCGCGATAAAAAGCGAAGGAAAATTTTCATCAATCAAAGCGATTGGCCCGTGTTTCATTTCGCCGGCGGAATATCCCTCGGCGTGGATATAGGAAATTTCTTTTAATTTAAGCGCGCCTTCAAGAGCGATAGGGTAATTATATTTTCGTCCCAGATACAGAAAATTTTCGTATTTTCGGTATTTTTTGGCGATATTTTGAATTTTTTTCGCTTGTTTTAGTATTATTTTAATCTTTTGCGGTATTTCTTTCAGTTCTTCGACTATTCTTTTACCCATTACAAGCGACATATTTCTTTGTCGTCCCAAGAATAGCGTTAAAAGAATCAAAACGGAAAGTTGCGATGTTAGCGCTTTGGTGGAGGCGACGCCGATTTCCGGTCCGGCGTGGTTGTAAACGCCGGCGATTGTTTCGCGGGCGATTGTGCTTCCGACGACATTGACGATGCCGAGCGTCAGCGCGCCTTTGCGTTTCGCTTCCCGTAACGCTTCAAGCGTATCCGCCGTTTCGCCGGATTGGCTTATGGCAAGCACCGCGGTTTTTTTATCAATAATCGGTTTGCGATAACGGAATTCCGAGCTGATTTCCACTTCTACCGGAATTCCGGCATATTCTTCCAACATATATTCGCCGACTCGGCCGGCGTAAGCCGCAGTGCCACAGCCGACTATTATAATCCGTTCAATATTTCGTAATTCTTCCGTGACATTTTCAAGTCCGCCGAGTTTTGCAAGTCCGTCTTCTATTATCAATCGTCCCCGTAAAGAATTTTCAATGGATTCCGGCTGTTCAAAAATTTCTTTTAGCATAAAATGCGGAAAACCTTTTTTTTGCGATTCTTCTATCGTCCATTCAATTGATTGTATTTCTTTTTTGCGCGGTTCGTTGTTAAGGTCTTTGATAGTGAAATCGGAGCCGGAAATTATCGCCATTTCGCCGTCATCAAGATAAATAATTTTTTTAGTATAGTTTAATATGGCTGAAATATCCGATGCTACGAAATTTTCATTTTTTCCTATGCCCAAAACAAGCGGACTTCCGGATCGGGCCGCGATGATTTTATCCGGTTCTTTCACGGAAACGACGGCAAGCCCGTAGGTTCCCTTAATTAATTTTAAGGCCGATCTTACGGATTCTTCCAGATTTTCATTATGAGAGAAGAATTCTTCAATCAAATGCGCGATAATTTCGGAATCTGTTTCAGAAGAAAATCTATGTCCCTGTTCCTCGAGATGTTTTTTTAGTGTTTTATAATTTTCAATAATGCCGTTATGAGCGATCCAAATGTTTTTTTTGCAATCGGAATGAGGATGAGAATTGTTGATTGACGGTTTTCCGTGCGTTGCCCACCTAGTGTGGCCAATGGCGATTGTTCCGGCGACAGGGGAATCCGCAATTTCTGTTTCCAGATTTTTAATTTTTCCCACGGCTTTGAAAATATTGTATTTTCCGCCATCTTCCGATTTTTTATTATTCAATACCAAAATTCCCGACGAATCGTATCCTCGGTATTCAAGGCGCTTGAGTCCTTCCAAAGCGATGGGAAGCGCAGTTTTATTACCTATATAACCTATAATGCCGCACATGCTTTTTGTAACACAAAACTTGCAACTTGTAATTTATTAAATATATTTTAAGTTTTATATTCTACGATTATAAATTATCATATTTTTCAATGAATTAAAAGAAAAAAAAGCGCATAGTGCGCCTTTTTGCATTTTGTTTATCCGTGTCCGTAAGTTTTGCTTAATGGTATTCCTTTTTGGCAAAACGGACAATCATTTTCGTCCCAAGATTCCAATTTTTCGTTTACCAAAGAAATCAATGGAATATCTTTTAGATTGAAATCGCCGCGGTTCCAAATACATCCGATTCCGACAACTTCGCCGCCGGAGGCAACAACCAGTTCAATTAATCTCATTATAGTCGCGCCGCTATTTATCACATCTTCAACGATAAAAATCTTTTTTCCTTTTACATCTTTATTGTAGTTTCTTTTTAGAACTAGCGTTTTATACCGTAATGTGTCCATTTCCGCTTCAATACATAGTATTTGTTTATTAATAAGGTGCAAATTTATAAGTTCTAAACTTACAAGAATATCAATATAAGAAAGGGCGACATAATTGGCGAATTTCGCTCCACTTACGACTGCTCCAAGAAATACCGTTATATTGGATTTGAAAAATCCGGCAAAAGTATGTGTTATTTCAGTTGTTTCACTTGGCGCGTATTCCCATAATTTTCGCGTTATTTCATTGGCTAATTGGCTTGCGATGATTGGACTTTTCAAGAGTTGCCTTTTTTCAATATAAATTTCGCCATGTTTACCAGATGCGTATTTGTAGTGTTCGCCTGTTTTTTTCGCGTCCAAAATCGCGCCGCAATCTTCAATAATTTTTTTACTATTCATTGGCACCTTCCCATCCGTTAATTGTCAAGCAACATATAATTTATCGTTATTATTTTTTTGTTGATTCCGGATATTCAATTTCTATACTGGACTGGCAAATCTAGACACCTCCATTAGATAGATATGATACACTGTAAGTATGAAAAAATCATACGCGCCAAAACAAAAAGCTCTAATAGCCCTGGCGGCTATACGGGGCGAACAAATATCGAAACTGGCCAGCGCATATCAAATCCACCCGACGCAAATAGGTCTCTGGAAAAAAACATTGGAACAGGAAGCGGAAAAACTTTTCACGGATAAAAGAAAAAAGGATAATTATTCCAAAGACCGCATTATTGAAGAACTTTACAAAAATATTGGAAAAAGAGAAATAGAAATTTCTTGGCTGAAAAAAAAATTCAACATTGAACTGCCGTCAGAGGTCGGCTTTGATTGACAAGAATGACAAAGAAATGAATTTATCCAGACAAGCCGAGCTATTGGATATTTCCCGTTCCGGCATCTATTACCAACCGAACATAAACCAAAAAGAAATTAAAATAATGAACGCTATTGATAAGATTTACACCAAATGCCCGTTTTACGGTTCAAGAAAGATTAAACGGCAGCTATACGACGAATACAAGATTTCTATTTGCCGTAGCTATACTCAAAATCTTATGAGAACAATGGGGTTGGAAGCTATATATCCGCGTAAAAGGTCATATTTAAGCCTATCGAACAAACAACATAGAAAATATCCCTATCTTTTAAGAAACATGGAGATCGTAAATCCGAATCAAGTATGGAGCGCCGATATTACCTACATTCGTCTCCAACATGAATTTGCCTACCTTGCCGTTATTCTTGATTGGTTTTCTCGCTATGTATTATCTTGGAAGCTTTCGCCAACGCTTGAATCCAGATTTTGTGTTCAAACCCTCGAGAAAGCTCTGATGATAGATTTTCCCGATATTCACAATTCCGATCAGGGCAGTCAATTTACAGACGAGGACTATGTATCTGTTTTAGAGAAGAATAAAATTCAAATCAGTATGGACGGACGAGGGCGATATTTGGATAATATTTTTACTGAACGATTGTGGCGAACGGTTAAATACGAAAATGTTTATTTGCACGATTACCAAAACATAGATGAAGCTCAACAAGGATTGTCGGAATATTTCCAATTCTACAATACGAAACGAATTCACCAATCATTAGATTACAAAACTCCGTCTCAAATATATTTTTCAAAAAGCTAATTTACTTTAACGTAACCCTATCTATCTAATTGAAGCTACTTTTGTGTCTTAACAGGCGGTCCATCTATTTCCTCAACGAATCGTTCCGTCTCATCGTTATCAATATTCGCATAACCCATACTATCAAGCGTTGATTTATTTATAATATTTAACCTTAATCCTTTAGACAAGTATCTATCTACGGCTCCTTTCATCAAGCCCGGTCTTCTTTCTTCCATTATTTTTATACTATCGCGGAAATCGTTCCTTAATAAATTATCGTTTGGATCCAAAATTTTAATTTTTATTCCATGATAAAGCATATTGATCCATTGCGACCATTCATTTCTTTCTTTTAAATATTCCATACCTGACAACAGGTCTTGTTTAATTTTTAAATCATTACTGATTAAAATTTTTTCTTTTACCGCTTTCGTCATAACGCCAACCCATTCCAGCCAAAGCCCTTTTTCTTTTAATTCATTTAAACTGTTTATTATTTTTTCGGGGCTTGAATAATTCGGTTGTGTTTCGTAGGATAATTTATTTTTTTTGGGCATATATTATATGACAATATTTATTAATTTATTTTTTACGAATATAATTTTTTTAATATTTTTTTCCGTGATGTATGATTGAATTTTATCATTTTGAAGCGCTAATTCTTTCGCTTCGTTTTCGGATATGTCGATTTTAACATTCAATATCCCGCGCATTTTGCCGTTAATTTGTATTACCATATCAAAAGTTTTTTCTTTTGTCAATTCAATGTCGTATTCCGGCCACTTTTCTTTATGAACGGAATATTTCGCGTTTTTTTCGTATTTTTCGGGATAAATCTGAGACCACAATTCTTCGGTTAAATGCGGCGCGAAAGGGGCGAGAAGAATCAATAACGCCTCAATGTCTTCTTTCGCGATATTTTTTTCCCCGCACCAGAAAGTTTCAATTTTTTGATGTGGGATAAGGATGTTTGGCTGGAAACTTTCGGTACGGGGCTTCGCCTGCGCAGCGTTGGCAAACTCCATCAGCGAAGAAATTGCCGTATTGAACTGCAGATTTTCAATATCCTCTGTCACTTTTTTGATAGTTTTGTGTCTTTCTTTTAATACGGGAGAATTTTTATCCGTAGGCGTGATTTTTTGTTTTAAAAATATTTCTACCAAATCATGGACGCGATTTAAAAATCTTTCAATTCCGACAATGCCTTTATCTTGAAAATCGCCGCCTTCTTCGTATCGTCCTAAAAACATTAAGTACATTCTTAAAGTATCGGCGCCGTAGCGGTCAATATAATCATCGGGATTTATTATGTTGCCTTTGGATTTGCTTATTTTCGCGCCTTCTTTTATTAAAAGCCCATGCGCGCGGAATTTTTTGAACGGTTCGTCAAAATCAATATATCCCAAATTATGCAAAACTTTTGTGATAAATCTTGTGTAAAGCAAATGAAGATTGGCGTGTTCGTTGCCGCCTATATACATATTGACGGGAAGCCATTTTTTAATCCTTGCTTTATCAAACGGTTTATCGTTAAATTCCGTGGAAACATAACGAAAATAATACCACGCGGAATCTATAAAATTATCCATAGTATCGGTTTCCCTGACGGCTTTTCCGCCGCAATCTGGGCAAACCGTATTAACAAAACTTTCTATCGCGGCAAGCGGCGATTTGCCTTTTGTTGCGACTGAAGAATCTTTCTGGAATGGAAGTTTAATTGGCAAATCTTTTTCCGGAACCGGAATAATAGTATATTCTTTGCCGTCAATTATCGTGGTTTGGAATTTTGGACCTGCCTGCCGGACAGGCAGGTTTTGAATTTCGGATTTGTTTCGGATTTCGGATTTAGAAATTAGAATTTTCGGGCATCTATCGCAGTATATGACCGGTATCGGCGTCGCCCAATAGCGCTGGCGGGAAATCAGCCAATCGCGAAGATGATATTTGATTTCTTTTTTGCCGATATTTTCTTTTTCCAGCCATTCGGTTATTTTCTTAACGGCGTCCAAAGAGTGTATTCCGGAAAATTCATTTGAATCAACGAGGTTTCCTTCGCCTTCATACGCTTTTTCCAAAATAGGACAAATTTTTTCCGGCCAATTAGGGCAAATGACTTGCTTGATTGGCAGATTAAATTTTTTTGCGAATTCAAAATCGCGCTGATCGTGCGCCGGAACCGCCATAACCGCGCCTGTTCCGTATTCCGCCAAAACATAATCGGAAATCCAAATTGGAATTTCCTTGCCGGTCGCCGGATTTACGGCTTTTATCCCCTTAAGTTCAATGCCTGTTTTTTCGTCGTTTTCTTTTATTCGCTCTTCTTTGGTTTTTTTAGCGGATTTTTCCGCGTATTCTTTAATTTTGTCAAAATTTTTAATTTCAGATTTTAGTTTTTCTATAAGTTGATTTTCCGGCGCCAATACCACATAAGTCGCGCCAAAAAGCGTGTCTGGCCGCGTAGTAAAAACTTCAATATTTTTTAGATTTGATTTTTTAGATTTTAGATTGAATGTAATGAGCGTTCCCTCCGATTTTCCTATCCATTCCCTTTGCGCTTTTATGGTTCTTTCCGACCAGTCAATTTTTTTATGGTCTTCTAGTAAGCGTTCGGCGTAATCGGTAATTTTAAAAAACCACTGACTTAATTTTTTTTGCGTTATTTCCGCGCCGCATCTTTCGCATTTATTGTCTATCGCCATAGCGTCCGCGACAACCGTTTCGCAAGATGGACACCAATTGACTGGCGCTTCTTTTTTATAAGCAAGACCGTTTTTAAATAATTGTAAAAATAACCACTGATTCCATTTGTAATATTCCGGAAGCGTTGTGTTCACTTCTCGCGACCAATCAAACATCATACCCAGCTGATTCAGTTGTTTGCGGAAATTTTTAATATTTTTCTCCACCGTTTCTTTTGGAGTTTTTCCGATTTTTCGCGCGTAATTTTCCGAATGTATGCCGAAAGCGTCAAAACCCATCGGCTCAAAAACATCGTTTCCTTGCAGTCGTTGAAAACGGCCGTAAATATCCGCGCCGGTGAAGGCATAGACATTGCCGACATGCAATCCTTCGGCAGAAGGATAGGGGAACATCATCAGATTGTAAAACGGTTTTTCGGCTTTATCCAAATCCGGTTCATAAAGGCGCGCTTTTTCCCACCTTTCTTGCCACTTTTTTTCAACTTTTAGAACTTTTTCATTTTTTTCTTCATTTGGCATATTTTTTATTCTGTTGTTATTTATTATTTCCATAATTCTTATGATATCGCGAGTAAGTGTTAAAATCAATAAAAATAATAAAACCGCCGATTTAAATTGTCCGGCGGTTTTTTTGGATTGAAATCAACTGTTGATTTTTATTGAAACCAGTATAGCTGTGGCAGCTACCACGGTAATTATCAGCCATTGCAATAAATATGTTTTTAATTTAGACATTTTTCTCCCTCTCCATCATTTTTTCATTCTTGAATTAATTTTTTTCTATAATCTCTATTTTGGGATGTCGGATTTGCGGTTCATTGGCGGCTACATAAGCGACGAGGTCGACAAGCCGCATGGCATAACCCCACTCATTGTCGTAGTATCCTGTAATGCCATACAATCTTTTTCCTTCATCGTCTTCAACGAGTTGTATGTCTTTATCAATAAGAACCGATAATGGCATACCGATTGTGTCCAGAGAGACTATCGGGTCTTCTGCGATGCCTAAAATACCATTTAGTTTATTTTTCGCGTATTCTTCGTAGAGTTTAATCAGTTCTTCCGTTGCGGGGTTGCTTTTCAGTTCAACGGTAAGATAAATTATACTGCCGGTTGGCGTATCTACTCTAAAGCAAATTCCGTCTATTTTTTTAATTTTTGATTCAAGAGAAGGTATGATTAAGTGAATAGTGCCGGCGGCTCCGGTGGAAGTTTTGATTATATTTCCTCCTGCGCGGCGCGAACGGCGAAGATCTTTGTGCTTCGCGTCCACCAGGCGTTGATCTCCGGTAAACGCGTGGATCGTCGTCATAAGCCCCTTTCTAATGCCGAATTTTTCTTCTAATGGAAGCAATATTGGCGCTAGGGCATTTGTTGTGCATGATGCGTTTGAGATTATATTATGGACAGCGGGGTTATAAATGTTTTGGTTGATTCCCATTACGATGTGCGGGATTTCCATTGCTTCTTCTTTTTTTTTGAAAGGCGCGCTGACTATTACTTTTTTCGCGCCGGATTGCAAATGCTTTCCAGCTTCTTTTTTCTTGACCGATTCACCGCTGCAATCAACAACAATATCAATATTATATTCTTTCCACGGCAATTTTGAGACATCGTTTTCGCCGATTATTTTAATTTCTTTCCCAAAAACCGTTATGGACATTAATTCTTTTGAATATGATAGTATTTTCGGAACCGGCGCGAAAGAAAAACTACGATTAAAATTTCCGTAATTTGAGTCGTACATCAGCGCGTAATACACATCATACGGCGTCATTGGTCCGCTTGATCCGGCGGCGTTGATTAAGATAATTTCCATATTTGGATATAAATTTTTATTTTCAAAAAACGCTTTTGTAAATAACCTGCCTATCCTGCCAAAGCCGTTAATTGCTATTTTTTTCATTTTTCCTCCCTTTGGATAGATTATAGATTTTCTTTTTCGTCGCTTATATGAATATCGTGATTGTCGTTTCGCGGATTGATTATTTGCGCCGTGGCGTGTCGTAATGTTGATTCGCGATATTCCGCGGTAAGTTCTTCCAGCTTACCTTTGTCTTTTTCGCTGATTTTTCCTTGATAAAATAAGTATTGATAGGCGATATTAAGCAAATTAAACCTTCTGACCGTAAGGGCTTCTTTTAGGTGTTGCGATTCATCATTTAAAAATTTAGCCAGTTTTTCATAATTGATACTAACCGATCTATCCCCGAAATCTATTCTTTTCCAGCGCAGATTAAGATCAAGATCATAAGGATAATAAAGTTCATGTATAATATTTTGCGACATTCTTCCGTCGTCAGAGTTTGTTATGTCTTTATCGCAACCCATACTGATCCCGACTTTATCAAACGCCATAATGAATTCATTGAATTCCGCCAATATTATCTGGTCGGCATTTCCATTTTGATTGACATATTCCCATGGAAATCCATCTTTGCCGTCAATCCATTCGTACAGATAAGATTCGCAGGGATATTTATCGCTATTGCTTGTTGATCCCAGCGGTCTTGCTATGTGCGGATATAAGTATTTTTGCAATCGGCAAAAGTAGTCATCAAGTTTTTTTATGATTAAATGTTTAAAAAACATTCGATGTCCCATTCCGTTGGTATTGTTATATTCTTTTCTTAGCGCCGTTGTAAGAACTTGGTTGGTTTTGTATTTTCCGCCTATGCCGGGGAATACATTGCGCACTTGAATGAAAACTTCCGCTTCGCTTCCATGCCCTCCTTCGCGTATAGGAATTATAATTTCTTTTATTTCCATAACAAATTTCCTCCTTTATTATTTCAAAAAACTGATTTATTTTTTATGTTTCATTTTATAGTATCAATTAAAATTGATAATTTCAACTTTATTTTATGATATTGAATTACAAATTGAACCTTGTCAAATTTAAGAGATTTTAAATATTTGTGGTTAATTTTTTATTATGATAAAATTATATTAAAGTAATGATCATAGGTCATCAGCGCATAATTCAATATTTATCAAGATCAACGGCATTAAAAAATTTATCCCATGCCTATCTTTTCAGCGGTCCGGAATCGATTGGGAAAATGATGATTGCTATGGAGTTTGCCAAGTTTTTGCAATGTCCGAACGCAAAGAACGGCAGGCAGCCGTTTAATTATTGCGGTCGGTGTAAAAATTGTTACGATATGGATATAAAAAGCCATCCCGATTTTACAATTTTTCCGTCGGCCGCGTTTGAGGAAAATGAAATTAAAATCGGGCAAATTCGCGATTTAATAAGAATTTTCAGTTTCAAAAATTACTCGGCGCCTTATAAAATCGCTATTATTGATAATGCGGATCAAATGACCAATGAAGCGGCCAACGCTCTTTTAAAAACACTTGAAGAGCCGAGCGATAATTCCATTTTAATTTTAATTTCGTCGCGCTCGGAATCATTGCTTCCCACTATCGTTTCTCGTTGCCAGCAAATAAAATTTTTCAGTGTTCCTTATTATGATTTGGAAAAAGGATTATTGAGTTATTTCAATGGCGATTCTAGCGTTTTGGCGGATATTACCGAGGCGGCACGGTTGTCTTCGGGTCGACCGGGCATCGCCGTAAAAATAATTCAAAACCCTTCTTTTAAAGGAAAAAAGGAAGAGAATTGCCGGACTTTTCTGGAATTAAACAATTTTTCTTTAAATTCAAGATATCAATATGTTTCGTTAATGCTGGCAAAAGAAAATGAAGTTGCCGATATTTTGAACAATTGGCTCTATATTTTAAAAGATATAATTTGTTTGCATTTTGGCGCTCAACATTTTATATTAAATATTAGAATTAAAAACCAGTTGGAAAATTTGCGCGAGAAGTATTCTTTAAAAAAAGCAATGGCTTTAATGAATGAAATTAAGGAAACAATATTTATTTTGCGCACAACAAATGTAAATAAAAAATTAGCGCTTGAAAATTTAATGCTGGCGTTATGATATACAAATGGACTATTCACGAATATACGAATTTTAAATAAATAATATACGAATGTGTTATTCGTATATTTGCGCAAATTCGTATATTCGCGATTACTCCTATAAATATTATGGAAAATATAAACACGGAACTGGATAAAATAATAGATTTTTTTAACGGGGAACTTGGCGCTATTCGCACCGGTCGTGCTACTCCAGCTTTGGTGGAGAATATTCAGGTTGAGTATTACGGCGCTAAATCGCCGTTAAAACAAGTGGCGAGTATAAGCGTTTCCGGTCCGCGCGAAATTTTAATACAGCCTTGGAACAGGGACAATCTGGTGGATATTGAAAAAGCGATTTCGGAAAGCGGCATAAATATAAGTCCGGTTAACACGGGCGAAGCGATCAAGATAAATATTCCCTCGCTTACTGAAGAAAACAGAAAAAATTTCGTTAAAATTTTGAAAGAAAAGATGGAAGAGGCGCGCATAAAAATGAGAAGAATACGAGACGATGAAAGAAAAAAAATTCAGGACGCTGAACGCGCCGGCGAAATGTCGGAAGATGAAAAATTTCGGAAAATGGAAGGCGTGGACAAAATAGTCAATGATTATAATAAAAAAATAGAAAAAATGGAGGAAGATAAAGAGAAAGAGATAATGGCAGTGTAGTTTATTTGCGATATAGTTTTTATTTAAATTTAATAAAAAGTATGTTAGATAGCCTTATTTTAAACAAAAAATCTATAGAGAGTATTTACAAAACTATTTGTGAATATCACGAAAAATATTTAAAACAATTTGGTGTCAAACTGCCAAAACTTTACGCTTCCAAAAATAAGTTTACAAAAGATGCGTTAGTTTTGGTTTATCTTGCCTATGATTATCCGAAAACCAGAAAAGTCAGCAAAGAAGAACTTACTAAATTTATCAGAAGTTATTATCCGAATACAAATGACGTCCAGCAAGCCAGGCATTTGGGAGCGCAAGCCGGCTGGTGGATAGTCGCGGGCGGACGAGATAATATTGTTTTAAGAATAGAAAGGGGTTCGTATCAACTTTATACATTAGAACAACCCTACCCTGGATTTAAACGAGGGCACAGAATTGCCGAAACCGACGATTGGGACACAATAAAAGAAAAGTATAATTATCGTTGCGCCACTTGTGGCTCACAAGAAAATAAACCTCATTTGCATTGGCCCGCAACAAAAACAATTTTACAAAAATCACACATGAACCCAAATGAACCCCTTGTTGCCGGAAATATTATTCCTCAATGCCAAAAATGCAACAGAGGCGATAGAAATAGGTGGGTTTATGATGAAAAAGGCAGGGTTATAAAATTGGCTGATGCTAATTTTGTTAAAAATTTTAATAAAGAGATAAGAGAAATAATTTATAGAATACTCTATAATGAGTTTAAGGGGAAAAATCCTAATTCTAAAAAATGAAAAATAACAAATTTATAAATAATATAATTTGTGCCGACACTTTAGAATTTTTGCCTCAAATTGAAAGTAATTCAATTGACGTTGTTTTAACTGACCCCCCGTATTTTTTAGATAAACTTGATAATAATTGGGATTATGAGGAAGTATCAAGTCAAAGCAATCAGTACACAATTAAATCGCTTCCTGCTGGAATGAAATTTAACAGAGAACAAGGCAAAAAATTTTATACTTGGTATTTGAAAATTTCAGAGGAAATTTTTAGGATTTTGAAACCGGGCGGTTTTTTCTTTTCATTTTCTAGCCCAAGACTTTATCACCGAATGGCTTCTGCGATAGATGATGCCGGCTTTGAGATAAGAGATGCTTTTATGTGGCTTTATACTCAAAATCAAGTCAAGGCAATGGGCGTTGATCATTTTATTAAAAAAATGAATATAGATGAAGAAGCAAAAGAAAAAATCAGAGTAAAATTAAATGGTTGGAAAACTCCGCAAATAAAATCTTGTTTTGAGCCGATCGCAATGGCTCAAAAACCAACAGACAAAACATATTTAAATAATATGCTCAAGCATGAAGTTGGTTTATTTAATACAAATATCCGAATTGGCGATAATATGTATCCCGCGAATGTATTTACGATAGATAGTATTAACGAATTAATAGATAGGGCTTTTTTGCTACCAAAGCCAACGAAAAAAGAAAAGGGAGAATATAATGACCACAAAACCGTTAAGCCGCTGGCTGTTTGCGAATACTTAATAAATTTATCGGCTTTTTCAAAAAATGCGGTCGTATTAGATCCATTTGTCGGTAGCGGAACAACTGCAGTTGCGGCAAAAAAATTAGGGAAAAATTATATTGGTATTGATGCGAATGAAAAGTACGTAAAAATTTCCGAGAAAAGATTAGAAGAAATAAATGAAAAACCTGATTTGTTTAGAGGTGCGATAAATGGAGAAAAACAGGAAAAAAAGAGTTTACAGGTGCAACTACAAATTGCGTAAATTTATGTTTTTAACGATAATAATTTTCATTTTAATATTGAGTGTTTTGGTTTTAGTCCATGAGTTGGGTCATTTTTTTGTTGCCAAAAACAGGGGGATAAAAGTGGAAGAATTCGGGTTTGGCTTTCCACCGCGAGTTTTTAGTATAAAAAGGGGCGAGACGGTGTATTCTTTAAATGCAATTCCGATTGGCGGATTTGTTAAAATGTATGGAGAAGACGGAGGGAATGAGTCGAAAGTTGAAAGTTCATCAAGTTATCAAGTTGAAAGTGTCTCCCTACAGGAAATCTCTCGTGGGGAGAAAACCGACAGAGCGTTTTTCAGCAAAAAAATATGGGAAAGGGCCGTTGTGATAGTTGCCGGCGTGACGATGAATGTGATTTTGGCCGCGTTTTTGTTGTCTATCGGACACTGGCTTGGTTTACCCGCGATTTTAGACGATAACAATAGGCATTTGGCGGAAAATTCAATGGTGCAGATTATGGCAGTGGCGCCGAATTCACCGGCAAGCGAAGCGGGAATAAAAATGGGGGATAGTATAAAAAAAATCAAAATTGTAAATTCCGAATTCAAAAATGCGTTAACGGTTGAGGGGGTGCAGGAGTTTATATTGGACCATAAGGGCGAAGAAATAATTATTGATTTAGGCAGAGGCGATGACAATATGGAAGTGATCGTCGTACCGCGCGTTAATCCTCCGGAAGGAGAAGGCGCCATTGGCATAGCAATGGGCGAAGTGGGGTTTATTAGGTATTCATGGTATGTTTCTGTCTGGAAAGGATTTGAAAGCGTTTATTTTATGTTTATAATGATGATTACGGCATTTGGTGGCATTATCAAGTCATTATTCGTTGGAAAGCCGATTGGCGGAGATATAGCTGGTCCCGTTGGTATTGTAATGTTGGTTGATCAGGTTTCAAAATTAGGCGCTGTCTATGTTCTTCAATTTGCCGCGATAATTTCCGTTAACTTGGCGCTTATAAATATTTTGCCTTTTCCGGCGCTTGACGGAGGAAGACTCCTGTTCTTGATTATTGAGAAAATCAAGGGTTCGCCGGTTAATCAAAATATTGAAGGTTTGATTCATCGTATCGGTTTTACCCTCTTAATTGTGTTGATGGTTTTTATTACCTTTAGGGATGTTGTGAAATTGTTTTAAGGATAGAATTTATTGAAAACGCGCGCCGTTAGCTTTCGCCAATGGGCGGACAGGCAGTTGGTAGATCCGCCAGCCGGCGGACTTTTAAGCTGATGGTCGGGGGTTCAATTCCCTCACGGCGCATAAACGCAGATCGTTGTTTGAAAATTATTTTAGAAGAAGGAGATAGAGATATGAGCGATACGATGACGGAAATGGCTAAAAGAGAGAGGGATTATAAAAGATTTGAAAATTATTTAAACGTAATCGTAAATTATATACTTAATCCAAACGAAGATAATTTTGAGTTGGTCGTTGCAACTGCTATGAGTTGCGATAAGTGCTTACTTCGCGGATATTGGAAAGAGCGATTCGATATAAGCGTTGAGGAAAATATTCGAACTGGTTTTAAAAAAATACTTAAAGATTTGATAAATAATGACAAAGATCAATGGGCAAAATTTTTAACGCAGGCTATGGTTGTTGGGGGCGAAGTATTCTATAAAATTAAATCAATGTCTCCATTTGCCGATATGATTTTATTGCCCGTTTTTTATGGATACGGTTTTGCCGCAATTAAAGACATGGATTTACAGAAGTTTTTAACTGAATTAGTAGAGAATAAAAATTTCAAGACGAATGGGAGTGGCAACACCTATTTTGTCAGCATTCCGAAGTCGGATAATGATTCTGAAGTATTTTTTGTAGATTCTATATAAGTAAAGAACATTTGCTTTACACGGTATCTATCTTTGAAATGTTATTTTAAAATTTAAAACAAAAACGGTGCGGTAAAAATCGCGCCGTTTTTTAATAATAAGCAATATTTTTCAAATCATCGCTTTCTTTAATTTTATCAGCGTTATAATTGTTCCGCGTCCCTGTTCGCTATCTTTTCATTATTAATTTATTGGTAATAATCGGGATTTCTTTTTTAAAGTAATCTTTGATTGTTTTCCAGTTTGCTTTGAAAAAAATTTCAGGTGGCGGGTCATTTTCGGCATCACTAAAGTACACCAAACTTTTTAAAATATGAATAATATTTTGATTCACGGAATATTGTTGGTTAACTTTCGGAAGAATATTATGCAATGGGTGCATATTTTGGCAGATCCAATATAAATCAAAAAAATCTCTTTTTCGTCCTCGTTGGGAAATAGCAATTATTTTCATTACGGCGATATCAAAAGGCGCAATAATTGAAACTGTGCCGTGTTTACGCATCGGCAAGATTGGCGTAAAAAAAGGATATGCGATTAAACTCATTTTCGCTTCCAAAAATTCACCATAGAGCGTTCCGTCGCTGATGGAATTTGTGATCCATTCCCCATGCTCATTCATATATTCCTCCGCCTTTTTTTCATTAAATACCTTCTTTTTTGTGAAAAAATCCAAGTCTACTGACCGACGATGCCCGACCTGTAAAGCAAGAGCGGTTCCGCCTGCGAGATACCACGAGTTATGTGAGAAAAAATCCATTTGCGAACATTTTTTAAACGCGCGAACCGTCGCTTTCGGCAGTATGTCAAAAAAGAGATCATCTGATTTTGATATTATTTTATTAGTAGAGACCATAGCGCTTTGGACTTATTACTTAATTGAACCCGCGGCAGATTGATTACTTTTTTTATAGTATGTTTTGGATATTGTTCAAATACCCAACGTACTTCATTATCACGCCCAAGTTCTAACACCCGCTCAATGATGTATCGAGCGTGCTTTTTCGCATCTATATTTTTTGGATTAGTATCCCAAAACAGGGCTGGTCTGAATTTCATACCACCATATTATATCAAAAATTACCATAGTTAGCAATTGCAATGTATAATGTTTAACCGCGTACAGTACTTGCTTTTTTTAAACATTCCATTGTGTTGTATTGTATTTTTCACGCCATCGCTTTTTTCAGTTTCATCAATACGATGATCGTTCCGCGTTCTTGCTCGCTGATTTTTGATTCAATGTATTTTATGGTTTCTTGCGTGCGTGGAATTAAAACATATTCCAGGGCGTTGACGCGCCGACGGGTTTTTTCTATTTCTTGACTAAGAAGTTTTGCCGCATGTTCAATCTCGGCGAGTTTAAGCAGATCATTAAATACTTCTTGAAAAGCCATAATGGAAATATCAAGATCATGAGTTGTGGAAGTTAAACTGTAAGAAAAATGCGCGCCGTTTTCGTTATTATTTTCTTCCGGTATTGTTTCTTGCTGAAATTGAAATGTCGTAACGCCCATTATGTTTTTTTTAATAAGACGGATGTTCAGGTCTTTAGTTTTTGTTTTGAAAATCGGTTTTATTTTTTCGGTTCCTTGCAAAGCGGAAGCGAAAAGAAAATGTTTAAAAGTTATTTGAATTTCTCGTTCAACTTTTTCGCGGAGTTTTATAACTTCTCGCGTAAGTCCCATAAATTCTTTCATCAGTCCGTCGCGTTTGTCTTCCAATAGTTTATGTCCGCGTTGGGCGCGTTTCAGCTTCTTCTTGAGTGTCAGAAGTTCTTGGCGAGTTGGATTGACATTTAACAGATTGGCCATAATAAATCAAAAATTATTATTTCATATATTTATCAATATATTCATCTTTTACCCGTTTTAGTTCTTCTCTCGGCAGTATGGATAAAAGTTTCCAGCCGATGTTTAAGGTTTCTTCAATGCTCCTATTTTCATTATATTCTTGTTTAATGAATTGTTCTTCAAAGTCTTTGGCGAATTTGACGAATTTTTGATCGGATTCTGAAAGCGCGGATTCGCCTAAAATAACGGCTAATTCTCGTAATTCTTTTCCTCGCGCATAAGAAGCGAATAATTGGTTTGCCCATCCGGAATGGTCTTCGCGAGTTTTTCCCTTTCCAATGCCCTTGTCTCTCAAACGGGATAAGCTTGGCAAAACATCAATTGGCGGATAAATTCCTTGCCGGTGCAGTTCCCTTGAAAGAATTATTTGACCTTCGGTTATATATCCCGTAAGGTCGGGGATGGGGTGTGTTTTATCGTCTTCAGGCATTGTTAAAATTGGTATTTGCGTAATTGATCCGCTTCTTCCTTTTATTCTGCCGGCTCTTTCGTAGATCGTGGAAAGATCCGTGTAGAGATAACCGGGATAGCCGCGCCGGCCGGGAATTTCTTTACGGGAAGCGGAAATTTCACGCAATGCTTCGCAGTAATTGGTAAGATCGGTCAAAACGACAAGCACATGCTGATTCTTTTCGTAAGCCAAATATTCCGCGGTTGTCAAAGCAAGGCGAGGCAGGGTGATTCTTTCTATGACCGGATCGTTGGCTAAATTAATAAACAATACTGATCTTGCCAGCGCGCCTGTTTTTTTAAAATCATTGATGAAAAATTGAGCTTCTTCAAAAGTAATGCCCATTGCGCCGAAAACTACGGAGAACTGTTCTCCGGAAGAAGCGGCGGAAATAACCCTGGCTTGCCTTACTATTTGAGCGGCGACTTGCGAATGCGGAAGTCCGGCTCCGGAAAAAATCGGCAATTTTTGTCCGCGAACAAGAGTATTTAGCCCATCAATTGCGGAAATTCCCGTTTGAATAAAATCATCCGGATAAGAGCGGGAATAAGGATTCAGGGGATTGCCGTTAATATCCAATCGTTTTTCCGGAAGAATATTCGGTCCCTTGTCTTTTGGCGTTCCGGCGCCGTTAAAAACCCTGCCAAGCATATCTTCCGATACGCCCATATCCATTGTTTTGCCGAGAAAAGTTGCTTTTGAGCCGCTGATATCAACGCCGCGCGTTTCTTCAAACATTTGAACAATCGCTTTGTCGCGGTCAACTTCCAAAACGCGGCCTTTGCGTTTTTCTCCGGAAGAAAGTTCCACTTCAACCATTTCTTGATATTTAACATCGGCAACCTTTTCCACTATAAGCAATGGTCCGGCGACTTCTGTTATTGTTTTGTATTGTTTTAGCATACGGGCTACAAATTACAAATGTTTACAAATATACGAATAATTTATTTGTATATTTATACTAATTCGTAGATATTTTCAAATAATATGTTCAATTTCAATTAAATTATTTTCTTTGATAAATTTCATTTTTGCGATTTTTTCTTGAATATTTTTATCTATCACATCTTGTAATGTTTTTTCTCCTACAAGCAAGTTTTCCAGATTTTTATGGTATTTTATTATTGTTTTTAACATTAAATATTGTTTTTTAAGCGAAGTGTATGTGTCGATTTCGTCAAAAGCGCTTTGATGCAAAAAATCTTCTCTTATGGATTTGGTTGTATGTAGAATAAGCTGTTCTTTTGGCGATAGTGCTTCAATTCCCACAAGGCGGACAATTTCTTCCAGTTCCGCCTCTTTTTGCAATAATGCCATTGCTTGCGTTTTTAAATCGTGAAAATCTGGCGCTATTTCTTGCGATAAAAATTCTTTTACATCATCGGAATATAAAGAATAACTTTTAAGCCAATGTATTGCGGGGAAATGCCGTTTATAAGCGAGTCCGGAATCCAATCCCCAGAATACTTTTGTCACGCGAAGCGTATTTTGCGTTACCGGTTCCGAAAGATCTCCTCCCGGAGGAGAGACGGCGCCCACCACGGTCAGTGAACCGCGCCGTCCATTTTTTTCCGAGCATAAACATTCAACGAAACCAGCTCTTTCGTAAAAGCTTGCCGTTCTTGATCCGAGATATGCGGGATAGCCTTCTTCTCCCGGCATTTCTTCCAGCCGACCGGAAATTTCTCTTAACGCTTCCGCCCAGCGACTGGTTGAGTCGGCCATAAGCGCGACATTATATCCCATATCGCGGTAATATTCAGCGATTGTAATTCCGGTATAAACCGACGCTTCGCGCGCCGCCACCGGCATATTAGAAGTATTGGCGATTAAAATCGTTCTGCGCATCAATGGTTCGCCTGATTTTGGATCTTTGAGTTCCGGAAATTCTATTAAGACATCCGTCATTTCATTTCCTCTTTCACCGCAACCGATAAAAACAATTATATCGGCATCGGCCCATTTCGCCAATTGGTGTTGAACCACCGTTTTTCCGGATCCAAACGGACCGGGTACGCAGGCGGTTCCGCCTTTTGTTATTGTAAAGAAAGTGTCTATTACTCTTTGACCGGTAATGAGCGGTATTGTTGGAGAAAGTTTTTCTTGTATCGGCCTTGGGCTTCGTATCGGCCATTTTTGCAGCATTGTAATTTTATATTCTATGCCGTCGTTTTTGATTACAGCCACAACATCTTCTATCTTAAAATCGCCATTTTCAATTTTGGAAATTTTTCCTTGGATTCCCGGCGGCGTCATAATTTTATGTTTAATTAAAATGGTCTCTTGGACCTCTCCCAAGACATCTCCTTGCTGGACTTCATCGCCGATTTTTTTGATCGCCTTAAACTTCCATATTTTTTCGCGGGAAATAGACGGAACATTGATGCCTCTTGTGATATAAGGAGATTTTGCGGCTATTTCAATAAGATCCAGCGGTCGTTGGACGCCATCATAAATTGAGCCCATAAGACCGGGACCTAATTCTACGGTTAAAGGAGCATCGGTTAAATAAGCCGGATCGCCCGGTCCGATGCCGCTAGTTTCTTCATAAACTTGGACGGAAATTTTATCTTCTTTTATTTCTATTATTTCACCGATTAATTCTTCTTTTCCGATTTTTACCACATCATACATTTTTGCGTTTTCCATCCCTTCGGCGACGACCAATGGTCCGGAAACTTTGATTATTTTACCTTGTTTCATAATATCTTGAAATTTGGAATATGAAACCTGAAATCAGATGCATCAAGTTTTAGGTTCCGTGTTTCAGTTTTAAGTTTTAAGTTTTAAGGGTAAGTTTACTGCCAATCGCTCTCTCCATCATTTTTTCTAAACCGGCAAGCGTGGCGCCTTGTTTTTCGGTAGGTGATGGAAGTGAAATTATTGCCGGCAAAATTTTATTTTTAAATTTTGCTATTTCCGTTTCCAGTTTTTTGTGCCAATCGGAAGTGATGAAAATTACGGCATAATTATTATTTCCATTCTCTTCATTTCTAATTCGCGCTAAAATTTCTTCGCCGTCTCTTTGCGTTGCAATATTAAAAATTTCAATCCCCAGAGATTTTAAAGGAAGAACTATATTCTCATTTCCGATAATGGCTACTTTCATATTATATTTTTTAGGCGCATTTTAATTTCTTCAATCGGTATATTGTTTATTTTCCCTGTCATTATCAATCGGATATTGGTATTCATAGTTTTTTTCATAATGGCGTAATGAAAAATTATTTCCGGTCCGCCGGATATTTTTTTGACTTCTTCTTTAAGACGGTTTAACGCGAACAATTCAAGGTTTTTTTCCAATAATACAATATTATAATTTGAAGAAAATTCTTCCCAAATATTTTCCCATTCTTTAGAAAATTCAATTTGTTTTTTAAGAAAATTAATAAGATTTTGATCTTCCGTTTTTATTGTATCGGCAAGTTTTTCAATAGAAATTGCGCCTCCTTTTATTAACTGTTTTTTTATTTCTTTGAGCGGTAAACCGATTTTTTTCGCGCGAAACATATTTTTTATATTTGAAACATCAATAGTCAATTTATAGAAATCAGTTGCAATGGCGCTTTTAATTTCGCGGGAGAGCGTCAATGCGCATTGGAAATATTCCGCGTCTATTACCGCTTCAATGAATTTATTTTCATTTTTCTTTTTAATCAAATTTTTTATAATAGCGACGGTTTTTTTGAATGCCGGATAATTTTCAAGGTTGGTTTTATTTTTAATGGCGTTTCTTATTTTTACCGGATTTATTGTTCCAAGAGATGAATATTCTTCTTTTTCAATATGAATACCGGAAATTTTTTCTTTTACGGCCAGTTTCAGATTAAAAAAGTCTTCTTCCAGAAAAACCAGCCGGTAAAGCGCGCGATTCGCGAGTTTTTTAATGAATTTTTTCAACTGTTCGTTGTCCCGTTTGATGGCGATTTCGAAATCATCCGCTTCCAGACCGAGTAAATTGTCTTTTATGTCGGTATCGTTCAAAACGCTGAAAGCGTTTTTGGCTTCCGGCGAATCTATCATTCTAATGAGATCGTTCCGATCTGTTACGTTTTTTTCTAAAACCCGGATTAGTCCGGTGGCGTATTCGTTCATACCCAGTATATCAACCCCGTAGTACAACCTCCGGTTGACTACGGGGCTTCGCTTCCTGGATAATTAAGGAAGCGTAGCGAACGTAGTGAGCGGAGCCCCGTACACGATGCGAAGCATTGTTGTACGGGGTTGTATTACTGGGCATACTCATTAAATTAAAATAATATTTTCCCGATTTCAATAACCGTTTTTTCTTTGAGTTGCAGCATTACCGTTTTTAGCGTATTGTCTATGTCCATATTTTCGGTTTTGAAAATAAAACCGCCATCATTACTGTTTAAATATTCGTTGCTTATTTCGCGCGCAAGACTTTTTTTTCGTAAAATATCCGAGATGAGTTTTTTGTCTTTTTCCGCGCAATAAATTTGCCCGTCCGTTTTCGAAGGCAATTCTTCGATCAGGCTGTCCATAAGATCGGAATAATATTCCGACGAATTGTTTCCGATTTTTTTCGTTGCTTTTTCATAGATTTCATTGATGAGTTTTTGTTTTTTTTCCAAAATTTCGTTTTTCGCGCGAAAGTCGGCTTCGTTTCGTGCGTTTTCCAGGAATTTTCCCTTTTTTTCCGCTAATTTTTCTTCAAAATCGCGTTTTAGCGATATCAATTCCCGTTTCGCTTTTTTAGCGAATTCGGCGAGCTGTTTTTGCCCGTCTTTGTTTATTTTTTTTATTTCCATTTCGGAGTCGGTTTTTATTTTTTGCAAAATAGCGTCAAGAGGCATAAAAACTTAGATAAAAAATTAAAAATCAAAATGTAAAATTCGGGCATCAAAAATCAGATTGACTGATTTTTGATGAATTTTTAATTTTTAGCAGGAAAATTATAATCAGTTAGCCGATGTTTATTCCATTAATCAAAAGAATCGAAGTCAGAAGCCCCAATACCGCGTATGTTTCCACCATAGCCGCCAAAATAATCGCTTTTCCGGATTCACTTGGTTGTTTGACGACTATATTCATTCCGGCTATGCATACCTTGCCTTGATAAATGGCTGAAATAAATCCAGCTATGGCGACCGGCAAACAAGCAAGCAATAATTGTAAGCCGATAGAAGGGCTTATTTGAGATATTTGACCGCCAAGCAAACCGACTTTTTGAACAGCCATAATCGCGCCGAGAAATCCGTAGATTCCTTGTGTTCCGGGCAATGCCTGAAGAACTAATATTTTACCGAATTTTTCCGGTTCTTGCGTCATTATGCCGGCGCCGACTTGTCCGGCTTTTCCTACGGCTAAAATAGAGCCGGCCCCGGACGCTATGACGGCTATCGCGGCGCCCGCGATTACATAAATCAGACCTAATGTCATAAATTATAAAATCCGAAATTAGAAATCCGAAATTCGAAACAGTAATTAAATTCAAATATTCAAAATTTTAAAACCTTTTTGCTTATTGGAATTTTGTATTTTTAATTTGTTTCGGATTTAGTATTTCATTCTTCGAATTTATTTTATTGTTAATTAATAACTCTAATATAATTATTTTTTCTTGTAAATGGTTTAAATCTTCTTCCTCCGCCTTCCATAAATTTCGGGAAAAATTCAACATATTGCAATCTGCCGGAATGGATAAACGCGCCTAAAACATTGATAACGATATTGAATAAATGTCCGCCGATAAGAACTATTCCCGCCACGATCCATCCCATCCATTCAAACGGCATCATATCTTTAAAAATCATAGCGACTAAATTTATAACCATCGCGATAATGCCGGTGGCAAGACCGAGCGCTAAAAGGCGAGAATATGATAATATATCGCCTAAATAGTTGATAAGTCCGTATAAACTGATAATGCCTATGCCAAATTTCAATAAAATATTTTTTTTTGCTCTTCCCTGAGTCAAAATTATTGCGCCAAGACCGGCAAAAAGAATATATTTTGCGATTACCGCCATATTTGGCAATAACGCGAGTTTGTCGGACACCAGCCAAAACATTATCGCCGCAAGTAAGAAATCCCATACGGCATAATCCATAAGCGCTTTTTTCCAGTCGCCTTTTTTGAAATGCCACCATGCTGCGATTAGAATTCCAAACCAAACTTGTATTATTCCCATAACGAAAGCAAGAAACATTACTCCCATTGGATTTGCCACAGGATCTATTATTTGAACTTTAATGAGAAAATTTTTCAAAACGCCGAATGAATCCGGCAAGTCTTTTGGCACCACGCCGAACCAGCCGCCAAAAAGAGCGCCCATAATTATCGTGGCAACGCTTCCCAGCATTATTACTTTGAATAATTTTTGTTTTTCTTGGGGAATTTTCAGGAATTTTATCATTAGCCAGCAAAGCGCTACAAGGACAATGCCGTATCCCGCGTCCGTCAGCGCGAACGCGAAGAAAATCGTGAAAAATGGCGCTAGAAATGGCGTAGGATCCGGTTCGTTGGGAAGAGGCAGACCGTAAATATCGGTTACCGCTTCATATGATTTAAAAAGTTTATTTTCAATAATTACCGGCTGTTGTTCCCGCGCGTTGATTTTGAGTCGGCTGATCGCGAAATGCGGCGTTATTTCAGCAACGGCTTTTTCCAGCGCTTCTATTTTTTTTTCTTCTATCCATCCGTCAAGAGATAATAAATAGCGCGTGGCGGCTATTTTTTCGCGGTTCGTTTCTTTTTCGGTTTGCCAAGAAAGATAATCGGCGGCAATATAAAGATTTTTTAAGTTTTTTTTGGATATGATTTCCAGTTCATTATGGAATTCATTCAGATTTTTATTCGCTCCATTGATTTTATTTTTCAGTTCTTCCATGGAATTTTTTGGGATTTTGTCTGGATACGGCAATTCGGCTTCCTTGAAGTTGGCTTGCGACAATGCTTCCCGCATTGATTTTTCATAGGCCGACGGAAATGCCATAACTATTTTCCTTTCTTTGGAGGCGTCATTTATTGTTTTTAATAGGAATATTTTGCCGGCCGTTTTTTTCAGTTTTTTATAAAAGCTTTTTTTATTTTTTGGATTAATAAAAATACTATTTGGCAGCGCGCCCAATAGTATTTTGTTGTTTTTTGGCAAAGCCGCGTCTTGCGGCGCGAAATTCAAATTTTCCCATCCGTAAAGCGCGTTCAGTTTTCCTTGCGCGTCGTTGATGATACTTTCGTTTTTGTTAATTTCTTCCTGAATTTTCAGAATAGTTTCAACGGTTTTTTGCCAATCAGACCCCTGAATTATATTTTCCAGTTCTTTTCCGGACAATACAATTGGAGGATTAAACATCGTTTCTATTTTTTCTTTCAGCCCTTTTTTAGTTTTGTCGTAAGGCAACAAAAAATTAACGGCAGTTTTTAAATTATTGACGCTTTGGACCGGATTTTGGCCGCTATTTTTTTTATCCATCGGTAATAATGTCGTTTCCGTTCCAGTTTCTTTGATTTCCGAAATTTCCATAATGCCTTTTTCTTGCAAAAAATCCAGGATTTTTTCCATGGAATTCTTATCGGCGGTAATGTTAATTTTAGAGAGGGATATAAGCATCTGCTGCTATTTATTCTTTAATTTTTTCCATTAAAAATTTTACGGCTTTTTCCGAATTTTCTTCAACAATTTTTTTTATTTTCAAAAGCGCATTTTCGGTTTTGGTGCGCGCTTCATTTTTTATTTTTTCCAATTCCGGCTTTAAATCATTTTCAATAGTTTCGTTTTTATCACGAAAATAAGCGGCTATTTTTTCCTTGTCTTTGGCACATTGTTTTTCCGCCATTATTTTTTCATTTTCATTCGTTTTTTTAGTTTTTTCAATTTCCGCCAAAACATTTTCTTCAACTTCTTTGATTGTTTGAATAATATTTTTTTCTTCAATTACATTTTCCATAAAATAATAATATTGCCATTGCCGCGCTTAAATTACGCGCGCGACAATATGACAATAATCACGACATTTTTTATACCGTATATTTGTTATTTTAACCACTATTATATAAAAAAGTCAATAAAAAAACGGACTTTTGATTAAATTTATCAAAGTCCGTTAGTCAATTTTATGACATTATCTCTACAAACCCATCGTCGGTATCCAAGACAATGGGTTCTCCGATATTATCCTCTCTCTTATGTTCTCGCATGGCAAGAACTTCCTCCTTAGTTTTCCAAAGAGGTTTTTCGCATGTACAAGTGGGACAATCGTGGTGTTTTTTTTCAATTTCCACTTTTCTTGCCTCCCTTTTTAATTTCTTCAAAATATGCTAAAAGAAAATTTCAAAAAACTATTTTAATAGTATACCATACCATTTTATAAAAATCAAGTAAATTCTGTATCATGCCTTGTAAATTTCGTAATGCGCGGTATTTACCCCGTTAGAAGCATTCTGCTTCTAACGGGGTTTACAACTATTGTTTCATTTGTTAGCATGGGGTTATTATATGTTATTAATCAATTCCCATTATATTAATAGGTATAAGGATGTAAACGGTTTTACGGATGTTTCACGCATCTTTTTCAGCATATATTTTTTTATTGCCGATAAAATAATAAAAAAAATTAAACACTTGCTGTCTACTTTTACTTTATTAAGCAATCGGGATTGTTTTATTTATGCCGCAATTAATTTTTATAGTTATAGGTTTTGGAGCATTGACAGTCGGCTCCGTATTTGGATATTTGGCTCGCCAGTCAATCGCTAGGAGGCAGATTGGAAGTATTGAGGAAAAAATAACGACAATGATGGAAGTTGCCAAGACCGAAGCGAAGGATATGATTTTTCGCGCCAAAGATAGATCGGTAAAGTTTCTTGAGGAAGCGAAAAAGGAAGAAAAAGAGAGGATGTTTCAGCTTACGAGACAAGCGGAACGGGTTTTACGCAAAGAGGAAGCTTTGGATAGAAAGGGCGATATTTTTGAAAAAGAAAAAAACGATTTAGTTTACAAGGTTGAAGAGGTCAAGCGCATAAAAACGGAAGTGGCTAAAATGCACGAAGAGGAAAGAAAGGTGTTGGAAACGATAGCAAAAATGAGCGAGCAAGAAGCGAAAAATAATCTTTTGCAAACTGTAGAAAAAGATTATAGAGATGAGATTATAAAAACAATTAAAAAACTTGAACAGGAAAAAGTTGATACGATTGAAAAAAAAGCTTTTGATATAATGGCGCTTTCAATTCAGAGATACGCTCGTTCCAATGTCGCCGATATTATGACCTCTGCGGTAAGCATACCAAATGATGAATTGAAGGGTAGAATTATCGGACGCGAAGGCAGGAATATCAAGGCATTGGAAAGGGCCACGGGCGTGGAAATTATCGTTGATGAAACTCCGGGCGTTATTACAATTTCCGGATTTAATCCGATAAGGCGGGAAATAGCCCGGATTACTATTGATAAATTAATTAAAGACGGTAGAATACAGCCGGCAAAAATTGAAGAAAAAGTAGAGGAGGCGCGAAAAGAAATTAAGCAAAAAATACAAGAAATGGGAGAAGCGGCTGTATCTGAAGTTGGCATTATCGGATTTCCGGCGCAAATTATTCATTTGCTGGGACGGCTTTATTTTCGGACGAGTTATGGTCAAAATGTGTTGCTTCATTCAATTGAAGCCGCTCATTTGGCCGGAATGTTGGCGCGCGAACTTGGAGTTAATATTGAAATTGCGAAAAAGGGCGCGCTTTTACACGACATTGGCAAGGCGGTTGATCATGAGATAGAAGGAACTCATGTGGAGCTTGGAAGAAAAATTTTGGAAAAATACGGTATAGAACAGGGGGTTATACGGGCAATGGAGTCGCATCATGAAGATTATCCGTTCAGTACACCGGAATCATATATTGTGGCGGCGGCTGAAGCGGTGTCCGCGGCGCGACCCGGCGCGAGAAAAGACACCCTGGAAAATTATTTAAAGAGGTTGGAAGAACTTGAAAAAATAGCAAATTCTTTTGCGGGGGTGGAGAAAGCTTATGCCATACAAGCCGGACGGGAAATAAGAATTTTTGTAACTCCGGAAAAAATTGACGATCTTGGAGCCATAAAATTGGCGCGGGAAATAGCCGATCGCATACAAGAGGAACTTAAATATCCGGGCGAAATAAAGGTGAATGTAATAAGGGAATTAAGGGCGGTGGAGTATGCTAAATAAAGGACCATTCGCGAATATACAAATTTTAAATAATATACGAATAAATTATTTGTATATTTGCGTATATTCGTATATTCGCGATTACTCCATAATATGAATATTTTGTTTTTTGGCGACATTATGGGGAAACCGGGCCGGCAGGGGCTTTTAAAAGCGTTGCCGGATTTAAAACTGAAATATAACGCTGATTTTGTTATTGCCAACGGAGAAAATATGTCGCATGGAGCGGGAGTGACCAATTCTTCTTACAATGAAATAATAAACGGAGGCGTTGATTTTTTAACAGGAGGAAATCATACATGGGCGAAACAGGAAATTGATAATATTTTAGAGCAAAAAGATGCCAGAATAATAAGGCCGGCGAATTATCCTCCCGGCGCGCCGGGTAGCGGTTGGAAAATAATTGAAACGGGAGTTTATAAAATTCTTGTGATTAACTTGCTTGGTAGAATGTTTATGAAAAAGCACTTGGATTGTCCTTTTCGGAAAATTGACGAAATTTTATCGGATGACGATTTGCAAGATATAAAAATAAAAATTATTGATTTTCATGCGGAAGCGACGGCGGAAAAAGTATCGCTCGGTTATTATGTTGACGGCAGGGTGTCGGCGCTTATTGGCACGCACACTCATATTGCGACGAGCGACGCGCGTATTTTACCAAAAAAAACTTTCTATATGACGGACGCGGGAATGGTTGGCGTTAAAGAATCTGTTTTGGGGGTTAATAAAGAATCCGCAATAGAACAATTTTTAACTCAGAGACCGGTAAGGATTGAAATTTCTGAAAGCGAAGGTGTCTGTATAAATGGAATTTTTATGAATATTGACTATAATACCGGTTTAGTGAAGGATTTTGAAAGAATAGAAAAAGATGTTGTTCTTGAGATCTAAAATCTTTGTTCGAGGCGGATCGGTTTTGGGTTGATAAAATATAAAAATTAAAATAAAAGGTCGATACCGTAATTATAAATTTTTTAATATTTAGCGTTTGCTTGCCGATAGGCATGGCGCGAGCGCTTTATAAAATAATGACAAAAGATCAATTGGTTGATAAAATAGTCGCCAAATGCGGCTGTTCAAAAAAAGTGGTTCATGAATTCGTGGCTAATTTTGAAGATGCTGTTACGCAAGCCCTTACAAAAGGCGACGAGGTGAGATTAGTCGGTTTTGGCACTTTTTCCGTTGTTAAAAGAGCCGCCAGAATGGGCGTTAATCCTAAAACCCTTGAAAAGATAAAAATTGCCGCGACCAAAGTCCCGAAATTTAAAGCGGGAAAATCATTGAAAATGGCGGTAAAATAGATTTAGATATAAAAACAAAAACTCCCCCGCAATACTGCGGGGGAGTTTTTGTTTTGGAGCGGGATACCAGAATCGAACTGGCATCTTCACCTTGCCTGCCCGCCATATGCTTGAGCCAGAAAAGCGGGTGATGGGAATCGAACCCACGTACTTAGCTTGGAAGGCTAATGCACTACCATTGTGCTACACCCGCATAAGGCGATGGCAGGCGGGGAAGGGTGACATAATAGCCATTATACGAATCCCGCATTATTTAATTTTTAACATTATTTTTAGATTCTTTCAATGTTTTGTAGTTTGGGACGGATTTTCGCAAAAGAAGATTTATATTAATAGTGGCACATTAGATACATACATTTAACGATTTATTTAATAATGCACGGTAATTATATTTTAGCACATAAAAAACAGGATTAAAAAATTGACATAAATTTTATTTAGAGTAAAATGTTATTTCAATGTTATTTAAAAATTTAACGAAAAAGAAGGGGGAAATAGAAAATGAAAACATCGTATTGGTATATTTCCTTAACAATTATATTGAATGCTGGAATTACATACCTTGCATTTAATAAAGTTCTGGAGTTTAATCAAGCGTTAACCGTGGCGGCTCTTCTGAATCTAATAGTAGGAACGGCTTTTTTTTGGCAAATACGATTAGGGTTTGCTTGTGGAGCGGTAGCCATTTTACTTGGCAGCGGAATCATTGATTATCATAAATTACCGGAATATTTTAATTGTGAAATATTTATATTTTTGGCGGCAATGATGACTATTATGGGCTTCTTGGAACATAGGGGTTTTTTTAAAATCCTCACGGCGAAATTAACAAATATGATAAAAAGCCCGTCGTTAGTTCTTGTGTATCTTATGATTTTTGCCGCTTTTTCGGCGGCGATAGTTGATGAGGTTACTTCAATCATTTTCATCAATGCCATCGCTTTTAAAATAATAAGACGATATCGCCTAAATCCAGTATCTATAATAATGATGCTGGTGTTTGTAACCAATATTGGGAGCATGGCTTTGCCGTTGGGAAATCCAGTATCATTGATAATAGCATTTAAAGCGAAGCTTGATATTTATGATTTTATACGCTACGCCATACCGGTGTTTGCCGCTAATTTGGTCGTTGTCGTGCTACTCTGCCGTTATTGGTTATTTAAAAATGACTTTAATCAATTAAAACAATTCCCCAAAATCGCTATTGAAACGGAAAACAATAGACTTTTCAGCAAAAGATTTTTAAGTTGCTGGCTGTTATTGGGAGGAACGTTTTTTGGACTTGCCGCAAGTCCGATATTTGAAAGCATATTAGATCTTGATAAAAACATACTTTTGATGGCGATACCTCTTGTTGGTATGGCTTCCGTTGTTTTTATGGAAGGGAAGAACGCCAAAAATATAGTGCAAGATCATGTAGATTGGTGGACATTGTTTTTTTTCGCGGCGTTATTCATTGTAGTCGGAGCTATGAGCCAAGTAAATTTAATGGAAACATTGAGTAAAAAAATACTAATGGTTCCTGTTGGTTATTTATCATTTGCTATAATGGGATTGTCCGCCGTTCTTAGCGGATTTTTAGATAATATTATAGCCGTAAGCGTGTTTGTGCCGATGATAAAAAATATGCAAACTATACTGGGAGTTGCCGCAGATCATCTTTGGTGGAGTTTGCTTTTTGGTTCTACTCTCGGCGGAAATCTGACAATCATAGGGTCAACTGCCAACATCGTGGCGATAAGCCAAGCCGAAAAAGCCGGAATTATAGAAAATGGAATTCATTTCGGAGTATGGTTGAAAAAGGGGGTGATTATAACAATGATCACTCTGGCCATGAGTTTGATTGTTAGTTATTTTATCGTATAAAATCGCTTTTTGAATACTATCCAAAATTAGGAGAATAAAAATGCTATTATTAATTGTGCGGAAATATTATGACCATAAATATGGATTTTACAGCAAGGAATTGGCTAATGTAAAAAAAGTTGCGGAAACAATAAGAACGCTTTTTTCCGATTTTGATACTTTTACCATTCTCACTTCGCCGTTTGAATCAGATAGAGAATCAGCGGAATTTCTAAAAGAAAGATTGAGCATCAATCAGGAAATTAAGGAATCAGAATTATTGATTTTTACAGCTAACACGACTCAAAACATAAGTAATTTACTTGATGATTTAAAAGATCAAAATATTATCATAGTCGCGTGCCAAGCAGTAGTGGCATTTCTATTAAAAGAAGAAAGGAAAAGAAATCTTACGGTACAAACATATGAAAATGATTTATACTTAATAGAATAATTTTTGTTAAAGCGTAAAAATGCGAAGAGCAGTCAAGGGGGCTGCTCTTTTATTGTTGTTTATAAATTGTGGGCGCGTTGCATTTCAATTGTTTTTTAATTTTAATTATAGTAGAATTAAAATATGCACAATTGGGATTATCCGAAAACTAAAAATTTAAAAAATAACGAGGTATGGTATTTGGAAAGATTGTTGACTTATGGTTTGAATAAAGAAAAGATTAACCGCGAAATGCTTGAAAGAAATTTTAATAAAATTAAAATCCCCGATAATACGAGGACTTTTTTGGAACTTTTATTATGGAACAAACCGTTTTAACGGCCGATCAGAAAAAAGTAATTGAATTTATTGGAAATAGCGAAATCGCTTCGTTGTTTTATCTTACTGGCGGAACCGCTTTAGCCGGTTTTTACTTGAATCACAGGGTTTCGGATGATCTGGATTTTTTTACCGATCAAAAAGATTTTCCGACTTTTCGAGTTGAAGCGATTGCGGAAGAAATAAGAAAATTAATCGGAGCGGATGATTTTCAATATAGCAAAGTTTATGACAGGCGAATCTTTTTCTTTAATAAAAATAGCGAAGAATTTAAAGTGGAATTTTCATATTATCCTTTTCAACGGTTAAATCCTTTTAATAAGATAGATAATTTTAATATTGATTCATTGGAAGATATCGGCGCGAACAAAATTATGGCGCTCGTTGATAGGGTTGACGCCAAAGATTTTGTTGATATTTATTTTCTTTTGAAAGAAAATATGTTTTCCATTAAAGAGTTATTGGAACTGGCAAATAGAAAATTTCATTTTAGTTTTGATCCCATAACTATTGGCGGTGAATTCGCTAAAATTAAAGTCATTATTGAGATGCCCCGCATGGTAAAACCATTATTGTTAGAAGAATTAAAATTATTTTTTACTGATTTAGCCAAAGAATTGGAGCCGAAAATTTTTGAATAAAATTTTTATTAAGTATTAAGGCATTATGCTGTTATGTGAATATGAAACAAATAAAATATTTAATTATCGGCGGTGGCGTTACCGGCACGACTGCCGCGGAAACTATCAGGCAGAATGATAAAGAAAACGGAATAATGATAATTTCCGACGAACCTTATCGTTTTTATTCCCGTATAATGCTTTCCAAGCCGGCTTTTTTTCTTGGCAAAATTCCGTTTGACAAAATTTGGCTAAAAACAGAGGAGTGGTATCAAAAAAATAATATTGAACTTTTGGCGGGTAGGAAAGCGGTAAAACTTGATTCAAGAAATAAAACGGTTGCTTTGGATAATGGTGATAAAATAAATTATGAAAAATTACTTTTGGCCATTGGTGGTCATTCGCGCGAATTGCAAATTCCCGGAAGCGATAAAAATGGAGTTTTGTATTTGCGGAATTTGAGCGATGCGAAAGCGATTGCGGAATTAGTAAAAACCGCTAAAAAATCGGTAATTATCGGCGGTGGTTTTGTTGGTTTTGAAATGTGTGAGATGATGCGAATGGTGGGCGTTGAGGTTGATTTGGTTATTCGTGAAAAAAAATTCTGGGAAGGAGTTTTAGATGAGGAGGGAAGCGAAATTGTGGAGAATTCTTTGCAAAAAAACGGCGTAAATATTATTCGTGAATCGGAAGTGAAGGAAATCATCGGAGGAGAAAAAGCAGACGGGATTATATTGAAAAGCGGTAAAAAAATATCCGCGGATATCGTGCTTGTCAGTATCGGGGTTTTTTGTCCATATAGTTGGATTAAAGATGCTAAAATTGAAACCAGTCGTGGTATAATTGCTAATGAATATTTGGAAACTAATGTTAAAGATATTTGGACGGCCGGCGACGCGGCGGAATTTACGGATATAATTTCGTGCGAGAAAGGATATGTTGGCAATTGGGCTAACGCCCAGCTTCAAGGGAAAGTCGCGGCTTTAAATATGATTGGCAAACGTCAGCCGTTTAGGTTTGTTTCGTTTTGCAATTCTTCCGGTTTTGGGCTGAATATCGCTTTTATCGGCGATTTCAAAGTCGGCGAAAATCGCGAAATTATTTCGGCCGCTTCCGTAGAAAATAATCTTTATCGGCGGCTTATCGTAAAAAATAATAAAATCATTGGAGCGATATTGATAAATAAAATCAATGAAGTGACGACGATTCGGGAAGTGATAGAAAAAGGCGTTGATGTATTGGAAAAAAAGGATAAGTTTAAAGATATAAATATTAAAATATGATAAAAAATAAAATTAAAATCGGATGGTTTTCTTTTTCTTGCTGCGAGGATAATTTGGTTGTTTTTACTGAGCTTTTGAACGACCATTGGCAGGAATGGAAGAAAATTTTTGACTTTCGTTATGTGAATGCCTTGAAATCAAAAAATATTTTTGATGAATTTGACATTGTCTTCATTGAAGGCGCGGTTGCATCGGAAAAGCATAAGACAAAAATGGAAGAAATTAGAAAAATATCCAAAAAAGTGGTGGCGGTCGGTTCTTGCGCGATCACCGGAATGCCATCGGCGCAACGCAATTTTTTTAATGAAGAACAGAGAAAAAATATAGAGCCGTTGATTGAATATTTTGCTTCTTTTCCAAAAGTGTTGAAAGTTTCTGAAGTTATAAAAGTTGACGCCGAAGTGCCAGGATGTCCGATGGAGCCAAGTAAATTCCTTGAGGCGGTTGATGGTTTGATTAAAGAATTAAAATAATTTCATATTTTTAATATTATGCACAATTTAGATATTACAATGGATCGTATCAGTAAGGTTGAGGGATCGGCCGGTTTGGAAGTGCGCGTTCGGAATAATAAAGTTGAGAGCGTTCATTTTAAAATTACCGAATATAAACGGTTTTACACTGAGGCGATGAAGGGCAAGCCGATTTTGGGTTTACCCCAGCTTCTTGCCAGAATTTGCGGGACTTGTTCTAACGCGCATATTGTGTGCAGTATTGAAGCGTGCGAGAAAGCGTTGGAAATTGTTCCGTCCGAACAGACACGGCTTTTGCGGATTTTAACAATGTACGGATTGATGATCCGTGATCACGCTTTGCATTTATACCTCTTTACGATGCCTGATCTTTTTGGCAAAGACGCTTTTTTGGATTTTGACGAAAATAATCCCGAAGAACATCAGCTGTTGCACGACGCTTTTGAAATAAAAGCCGCGGGCAATGCGTTGGCGACGATTATAGCGGGACGAAGCGTGCATGCGCCTTATCCGGTTATCGGCGGTTTTACGCATTTTCCGGCTAAAAAAGAAATTGCGGAAGTAATAGAAAGATTGAAAAAAATAAGACCGGCTATTTTGCGTCTTATTAAAATATTTGAAAAATGCGATTTTCATTTTGACAGAAAAACAAATTTTGTGGCTATGGTGCCGGAACGATATGGATTTATAGATGGCTGCATTGATAGCGGGAAAGGGGATTGTTTGCCGGAGCAATATTTCGGGGACTATCTTGAACGGGTCATTTTGCCTTATTCGCAGGCATCGGCTTATAAACATGGCGGGGAATCTTATATGGTTGGCGCTCTTGCGCGGATGAATCTTGCCAAAGAACGGTTGCATAACGAAACCAAAGAATCGTTGAAAGAAACATTGGATTTGTTTCCATCAACGGATATTTATTATAATAACTTGGCGCAGGCAATTGAAATTTTACATTCAGTGGATGACACTATTGAAATTTTGGAAAATAATGAATTTAAAAAAGAGCCATTGATAAAAAAGCCATATAAAGATGGCGTAGGCATTGGCGTTGTGGAAGCGCCACGAGGCACACTTTACCATAAGGTTGAAGTTGGCGCGGATGGCATTGTTAAAAGCGGCGAGATTGTTGTTCCGACAGGGCAGAATCAAATCAATATTGAAGAAGATATTTGGCGACTTGTGGATGAACTTATTCCGGAAACGCCGAAAGAAAAAATTGAATATGAAATTGAAAAACTTATCCGCGCTTATGATCCTTGTATGTCTTGCGCCGCGCATTTTTTGAAAGTGGAGTGGGTTGATTCTATGATTTAGAATCTAGAAAGTAGAAAATGGAATTTGAAATCATTCGCAAAGACCGAATTTCCGCAAAAAGAATCTCCGCAAAAGTTATCCCCACATAGCATTATTGTTTATTTTTTTTTGAGGTATAATTAAAAGTATCCTCGCCCCGCAAAAATATCCGGGCGGGAGATATTGAAGTATGGCAGACCAAAAATTAATTGAATACATACAAAATTCTTTGGCGCGGGGAACTTCCAAAAACGAAATTTATAAAGAATTGATTAATACCGGCTGGACTATTGATGTTATTCAAGAAGGATTTAACGCTATACAAAAGATTGGCGATAAAGAACGAACGCAGCAAAAAACCATTCGCATTATCGTTATTTTCGGAGCCATTCTTATAGGCGCGGGAATTTTTTCGTTCATCGCCGCTAATTGGCAGGGACTTGGTCGCGTGGAAAAAATCGCCATACTTATTTTCGCTATGCTGGGTTTTTACGCCGGCGGCTGGTTTTTAAAAGAAAAAAAGCATTATGAAAAAACCGGCGGCGCGCTTATTTTTCTCGGATCATTGGTTTATGGGGCGAGCGTTTTTTTGATAGCTCAAATGTTTCATATCCGGGAAAATTGGCCTGATGGTTTTATTTTATGGATGATCGGCGCGGTGGCAATTGGCTTTGCTTTGGATTTGTATCCGGTATTCTATTTAGCGATCGTGGTTGGGTTTATTGCTATTATCAGCCATCCGACATGTTTATTTTTCGCGTTTGATGAAATAATCAGCGATTGTTTTATAGGCACATCCGCGTTTTTGCTTTTATCCGCGACAGCCATAACTTTTGTTTTTGGTTGGATTATTCGTAAAAAAATAATCCCGGCAATAAAATAATTTTAATATGGACATGGAGATAGATATTTTTTATTTATTATATTTAATTCCGATATTAATTATCGGCGCGATTATATTTGTCGTAATTTTTGTCGGGCGCGCGGTCAGAAATAGAAATAAAAACAACGATGATTCTTCTTTGAGTTTGGCGTTTTCCAAAGAAGATGCCGTGAGCGAGTTTTTCTTTCTACTTTCTTTATTATTTTTAGGCGTGACGATTTTATCTTTTAACAGAGAATTGTTCGATTCGTATCTTTTGTGGCATTCAATAATTTTTATAACTTCGGCAGTGGGATTAATCAGCGCGTATTATTTTAAAGCGCTTTACGCTTTTGTTTTTAGTTTACTGGGCATTGTTATTTGGTGGATGGTAAAAGCGGGAGAATGGGCGGATTTGTCCGATAAAAGCGAAATTAAACAAGTTTCGTTATTTGCTCTTTTTGCGTTTATAGCTATTCTTTTTTATCTTTTAGGCCGCGCGCATAATCAAAAAAGCATAAACTGGAAACGCTTTTCGCTGGTTTATTCAGTATTCGGCTTATTTTTCCTAACAGTTTTTTTATTTATTCTTTCAACGCAATTCGGTCTTGGTTTATTAGAAGAATCGACGGAAGGAGTTTCCATTTTTGCTTCATGGCAGATAGTCGTTTCTTTGTTGCTATTGTTTATTTCCATAATCGCGGCGGTGATTTATAATTTGAGCCGAAAATTGATTTTGAAGTGGGAAATTTTGGGCGTTGCCATTTTTATCTTACTGTTTGCGATTATTCTTTTTTTACCGAAACAAACGATTTTTAGCGGGAATTATAGCTTTTCTCATGGATTACTCGCTCGAGGCATATTGTGGGCGATTATATTCAATATTTTGCTTTTTGGAGAAATTTTAGGTCTTATTCTTGCCGGTTATGGCCGCCAAGCAAAATGGCTTGTCGATTTAGGAATTGTTTTTCTGTTTGTTTTTATTTTGGTGAAATATTTTGACTGGTTTTTTGATTTTCTGGATAAAAGCGTGTTTTTCATCGGCGCGGGCATACTTTTATTCGCGGTGGGGTGGTTTATGGAAAAGGGCAGGCGTTATGTACTCTCTGAAATGAAAAATAAAAATCAAGACGCAAACGGGGAATTAATTTTAAAATAAATGAATTTTACGAAACAAACAAAATTTATCATTGCTATCGGAATTCAACTGGTTATTTTATTCGCGATTATTATTTTCAAATCATCGGTGCTTATCGGCGGAACGGAAGTTTTACTTAAAATTGAGCCGGTTGACCCGCGGGATATTTTGCGCGGCGATTATGTGGTATTTCAATATTCAAATCTTTCCGAAATTGATTTGAATTTATTTAATTATCCATCGCCGAAAGAAAACGATAAAATATATGTTTTATTGGCAAAAGCCGGTAAATACTGGAAAGCTGTTTCTATTCATCAGCAGAAACCAAATAGCGGTTTATTTGTAAAAGGGGTTATTGATAATCTTCATCCAAATGGAGTTAGTATAACCTATGGAATGGAAGAATATTTTATACCGGAAAATACCGGAATAAATTTTAATTTCAATAAAGGAGAGCCGTATGTTAAGGCGGCTATAAGCAAAAATGGCAACGCTGTTTTGAAGCAATTATATGTGAACGATACGCCATTTGAGGAATTAATGAAAAAAAAGCCGGTAATTTCGGCGCAAACAAAAGCGAGAGACAGCCGCAGAGTATCTGATGTAAATCAAATTCGATCCGGCGCGGAAATCTATCTTGACAAAAACGGCCATTACCCCGCGGGCTTGGATCTTTTAGCCGCTGATGGCGAGATGGCTTCATTGCCCAAAGATCCGGTTTCGGGCAATGATTATATTTATGCTTATTATCCGGCAAGTAATCCAACCGAATATCATATTGGAGCGATTCTAGAAGGATATGAACAATATTATTTAAATGATGATAGAGATTGCAATTCTTTGCTTAAAGGCGATTGCGAACCGTTAATTACGGAACCTTTTATTAACGGATTTAACGGCGATGATAATGGCGCTTGCGGCGTTGAAGGCGCGCAGGGTTTCTGTTATGATATTATTCCGTAATAATTAATTTGACAAAACCTAACCGTGGTATATACTGGGGTTATTATGAACACAACGGTTATAAACATAAAAACAGATAAGATTTTAAAAAATGATGCTCAAAAGTTGGCCAAGATTTTTGGTTTGCCATTAAGCGCCGTCATCAATACTTATCTTCGGGAATTTGTGCGTGAAAAGCGGATAATTTTTTCTGAGCCGCCGACGCCCAATGTTAAAACCGGAAAAATTATTGATCGGGCGTTGGCGGATATTAAGGTGGGTAAAAATTTAGTCGGACCATTTGAATCGGTCGGAGAAATGGATAAATTCCTTGATTCTTTGAAAAATAGATGAAAATTGAACTTCACCGAAGATTTTTAAAGGACTACATCAAGCAACCTAAAAAAAATCAGGAAAAATTCAAAGAAAAAAGAAATTTATTTATCAAGGATATGTTTCACCCTTTACTTAATAATCATTCTTTGACCGGAGAATATAAAGATTGTAGAAGCATCAGTATTACCGGCAATGTCCGGGCTATTTTTTATGTAAAACCAAACGGTGATGTCGTATTTATCAATATTGGCTCGCATTCGGAATTATACGAATAAAATAATAGCTATGCTTAAATTGACTTTATGATTTTAATTCACAGATCAATTTAAGTATTTTATCCACTACTTCATTATATGCTTTTTCTTCAGCATAATCGGGCGGTACGCCGATAATAACGCAGTCCGTCAATTTACCTAATTTTTTCATCAAAATTAAATCGGCGCATAAATCAAAGTCGTGCAGAGAAACGCGCGGACTTTTTTTAAATATGGAAATGTCGTTAAAAACAGCGACTTTTTTAGTGCCAAAAATAGTATCTATTATATATAGGCATTTACCATTATTAGCCCATTCTTCATTCGGATCTTTTATTTTAAATTTTATAGCCGGAAATTTCTTTTGCAGTTTTGGCAAAATTTTAATAGGCAAAGAATCAAATTGTAAATCGGGGTTGCCGAAAATATAGATAGTCATAATT
>ERZ1292640.193-Hain-H43-02um-R1-193-length-49318-cov-9_pt1 | contig 49318 bp, 49 predicted proteins | sample MGYA00564404_ERZ1292640 | MGnify/ENA primary metagenome ERZ1292640 (study PRJEB36523, sample SAMEA6512636) | groundwater metagenome | collected 2019-01-08 | study: AquaDiva: Metagenomics assemblies of 32 groundwater samples | reverse complement strand
CACAAACTTCCACAATTAAAAATCGCTCAAAAACCTTTCTGGGACTTAAAATTCGAAGATTTTGAATTAGTCGGCTACGAACACGAACCTTTCATCAAATTCCCAATCGCCGTTTAGAAATAATTTAGAAAAATTTTAGGAAAATTTAATCTTTGCCTGCTAGGATTAAATGAGTTTTTCTATTTTATCCTATAAATATGCTAAAATGATTCAAGAATATAAAAACTTTGTTATGAAAAAATATAATTTTCCTATTGTAGTCACCCAAGACGAAGATGGAATTTATATGGCTAGCGTCCCAACTTTACCAGGATGCCATACTCAAGCAAAAACTATGAAGCTTTTGCAAAAACGCATTCAGGAGGCTATAGAATTATATTTAGAAGTAGAGTTAGAAGATAAAAAGCCAATAATGGTCAGTAAATTTATTGGTATACAGCAGGTAGAAGTAACAATCTAGTTATGACAAATCTACCTATCATCTCTGGAAAGAGGCTTTTAAAAGTTCTCTTAAAAATTGGATTTGTGGTCATTCGTCAAAAGGGAAGCCATGTTTTTGTTGAAGATAAAACTCGTTCATTAAGAACTGTTATTCCTATACATTCTAATGAAGATTTAGGTAAAGGTCTTTTGAGAACTATTTTAAACGATTTAAATCTCACAGTAGAAGAATTTATAAAACTATTATAAGTTTACTCACCTCTGTTAAAGTGTTACTCTTGAATCATGAAACACCCAGTTTATTTAATCGTTGCCGCTGACAAAAACCTTGGTATTGGCAAAGATGGCAAACTGCCTTGGCATTTAAAAAAAGAAATGCAGTTTTTTAAGAAGATGACACTGGAAACACAAGATCCACAAAAACAAAATATGGTCTTAATGGGGCGTACAACTTGGGAATCAATTCCAGAAAAATTCAGACCACTTCCAGGTCGCATCAATATCGTACTAACTCATCAATCTGATTACAACGCTCCCGGCGCTGACATTTTCGATTCTCTCGACAAAGCTCTCTCATCCGCCGACTCCAACATCGAAAAAATCTTCATCATCGGTGGCGCTCAGGTCTTTAAAGAAGCCCTAAATAACCCTCATTTAACCGGCATCTACCTTACGAAAATCGACAAAACTTTCGACTGTGATACTTTCTTGCCGGATCTACCAAAAAACTTTTCCGAAGAAGTTTTAGACGCCGACAGTGAAGCCGGAATCACATTCAAATATTTCTATTATAGTAAAAAGTAGAAATGCCAATCGTGCATCTCATCAAGGCCTTCACCAAAAATCCGCATGAAGGTAATCCTGCAGGCGTAGTTTTTGATGCTGATGATTTGACTGATAACCAAATGATCCAGATCTCCGCTGATCTTGGTTTTAGTGAATCTGCTTTTATTTCTAAATCCGAAAAAGCTGATTTTAAGATCCGATATTTTTCGCCAACTCAAGAAGTGAATCTTTGCGGACACGCCACAATTGCAACTTTCCATCTCTTAAAACAAGAAGGCAAAATTCAAGCCGGGCAATTCACAATTGAAACCAAAGCAGGACTTCTAGCAGTTGAATGTGCTGAGGATGGATTGATAACAATGACACAATTCGATCCGCAATTCCTCCCTTACGAAAGCACAAAAACCCAAATCGCAAAACTGCTAAATTTAAAAGAAAATGACCTTTTAAATTTTCCGCTAAAAATTGTTTCAACTGGCACCCCAAAACTTATTATTCCAGTAAAATCTTTAGAAGTTTTATTAAGTATCAAGCCGGATCTAGAAGGCATAAAACAATTTTGCATAGAATCTGGCGCACGAGGATTCTACCCATTTACTTCAGAAACAATTTCCGCCGATGCAGATTTTCATGCCCGCCAATTCAATCCACTAGCAGGAATTAACGAAGATCCAATTACTGGAGTTGCCGCTGGCGCATTGGGCGCTTATCTCAAACACTTTAAGCTTTCTCCAAAAACAAATTTTGTAGTCGAACAAGGCTTCTCAATGAATAAACCAGGCCTTATCTTCGTTGATGTCACAGACAAAATCAAAGTTGGTGGCTATGCAGTGAGTCTCCACAAGGGATGCTGCGCTCTGCCCGGGCAGAGATAATTCTCTCATTTACTTTCTCCTATCCGAGTAGTAGCTTTTAACCAATCTCTTTTAAATTCTCCTCCTTATGAAAAAATTTCTCTTGGCAATTCCAGCGCTGATGATTTTAATCACTGTTACTCTGACAGCCCTAGCTTTTACAGACGTCAAAACCAGCACTCCATACAAAACTGCAATTAACTGGATGCACCAAAATCAAATTATTAACGGCTATTCTGATAACACCTTCCACCCAGATAAATGCGTTAACAGAGTAGAATTGTTGAAAATGCTCTTTGAAACTTTGGGAGTTGATACGGCAAATTATTCCGCAAAATTATTTACTGACACTCCTAAAGGATCCTGGTATGAAAAATATGTCATTGCTGGGCGCGCCAGAGCTACAGTTCAAGGTTATGCCGATGGTAGTTTTAAACCAGCTCAATGCGTTACGAGAATGGAGGCGATTAAAATGGCTCTTTTAGAATTTAATGATGGCAAAATTCCTGGGCAATATGGCATGTTCGCTAATTCATACGACATAGCTTCCTGGAAAAACGTCGAAAAAGAATGGTGGCACAAATATTACGTAAGTGCTTTTGCCGCTTATTCAGTTGGTGTCCAGCACTACACATATTTTGATGCTGATTGGTCAAAACTAGGCGTGGACGACGATTTTGCCAATCCAACTTTTAATTTCGGTCCAAACGAATCTATGACCCGTAAAGAAGTTGCTGAAATGCTTTATAGAATGAAAGCCATGAAAGATAACGACAGAGAATATTATGACGATACTATTTTTCCTAAAGATCTTTTAGAAGGCGTTTGCGTAATGGAAGGCGGCTCCTTAGGAAATCCTGCGATTTCTGATAAACAATGTTGCGAAGGCTTAGTCCCGCATACAAAAGACGAAGAATCAGTTGGTGAATTTAGTACTTGTGTTGATAAAAATAATATTCCACTAACTAAACAAGAAGCTAATGCCAAATTAGAGGCAGAAGGCTGCTACTATGACGCCGATGATGAAGATGTAATGTTTGAACTCGAAGACGGCAAATGGGTAATGAGTCAACAAGGCTGTGGTGGAGTTTGTAGTATCGATAGCCTAACCAAAGAAATCTACATCAGCCCAAACCCAATGTGCACTGGAGCTTAATATTAATAATATTTTAGAATGTCTGAAATCGATCCGCGCCAACATTCTGCCGAACATATCTTAACTGCCGTTTTTGGACATTTATTTGATGGCAGAATTGTTGATTCTAGATTTAAAGGCAATAAAGTCAGATGTGATTATGAAGTCAAAACCGAACTACCTTTAGCAGAAATAATCTCCAAAGCTGAAGCTCGCACCAATGAAATCATCTCCGAAAATAGGGAAGTCACCTTTGAATTTGTCAGCCTAGCAGAAGCCAAAAAACTTTGCTCTCTCCACCGCCTCCCAGATGGCATCACCGAAGTCCGCCTGGCCAAAATTGGCCCAGACGTCATCACTCCCTGCCGAGGCAACCACGTCCACAACACTTCCGAAATCGGCACCCTCAAAATCCGCACCTTCGATTGGGCCACCCCAGGTATTATAAGGCTCACATTTGTGGTTGAAAACTAGCTCTACATCTCCCTCACATCCTTAATCACTTCTTCTGTATGTTCTTCAGGTTTAACTTTTACGTAGTGTTTGACGATTTTGCCTTTTTTGTCGATCAAGAAAGAGTCGCGTTGGATGCCCATGTATTTTTTGCCGTACATACTTTTTTCAACCCAAACGCCATATGCATTCACTACTTCTTTATCCACATCCGCTAACAACGGAAATTTCAAACCCTCTTTCTCTGCAAATTTTTTATGAGACTTAACATCATCACAGCTCACACCTAAAACCTGCACATCCAATTTCTTCAAATCATTCAAACGATTCCTAAAACACTGAGCCTCAACTGTACAGCCAGGTGTCATATCTTTTGGGTAAAAATAAAGCAAAACCATCTGCCCAAGATAATTTTTTAAAGAATGTTTCTCACCATTTTGATCTTCCAAAACAAAATCCGGAGCCATCTTATTTAGTAAATTAGCCATAAGTTTAAAATTAATAATTTAGAATGAAAATCGCAAAATAAGCTTAGCCCTTTCTCAATCTCTTTTCAACCAACACCAAAGCCATAATCATCAAAATTAAGCTGGCAATTTTTATCGCTAAATCATAATCACCAATAAATGATAACCCCAAACTAAAACCAAATAACGTGATAAAAGGCAAAGTACATGCCGCACAAAACACTGTCAATGTTGCAACTATCAAAGCCAATCCTGACAAAGTTGAGGCAGCTAATTTCTTACTCTTCTTCCTGAATAATTCTATTAATCCACTAACCATTAATCCAGACATCACCGCAATTAATCCAGCAAAAACCAGATTCACCCTAGTCAACCCAGCACCCATCACGCACATACGATCCTGCGTGCCTGGCAAATTAGCCATCATATAATACTGCAGATCAAAAACCAGCAAACTTACACCTAACATCGATAGCAAATTCACCGGATTTTTGAGAACTTTAATTAGCATCTTTTTCAGCTAAACCTGCTTCGATAATTTGTTGAAAAGATTCAAATGGTTGTGCCCCTTTTACAGCCCAGCCATCAACGATAAATCCAGGAGTTCCAGTAATGCCCAAAGCCTGACCATCCGCCTGATCTTGAGCAATTTCTTCTTTGAATTTTTCGCTATCAAAACAAGTCTTTAACTGAGCCTGATCAGCACCAATTCCAACAGCAAATTTACTCATTGAATCATAATCAAAACCATTTTCAATAGTTTCAAAAATCTGATCATGCACTGCAAAATATGCACCATCACCCTTTTGATCTCTCACGCATTCTGCAAAAAGTGCTGCTGGGTAAGCATTAGGATGAAAACTCAAGGGATAGTCTCTAAAAACTAACTTAACCTTCCCTGTGTCAATATATTCAGAACGAATTTTTGGATATGCATCATTATAAAAAGCCCCACAATATGGACATTCATAATCTGAAAATTCCACTATTGTGATTGGCGCATCCTTGTCACCTAAAACCGGATCGTCATCCGTGTGATCACCTTCAATTAACTTTGGTTTATTTTCTTCCTCCTGAGCTTGTTGAGCCGCTTTTTCCTGGTTATCTACGTAGGCTTGTATGCCATCAAGAATTTCTTCCTGACTTGTGCCTTTATCAAAATATTTTAAACCGAAAAAAACTAATGAACCGGAAATAACTACTGACGCGAAAATAATGGAGGCAATTAAACCAGCATTGCTATTTTTTGTAGACATTTTTGAATAAGGTTAATTTACCCGCGCATTATAACCCAACCTTTTAATTTATGTAAGAATTTTTGTCACCGCCTGATAAAGTCCATCCGTATTTCTGAGAATTTTATAGCCTTTAATTCCAAGATTCACCGAAAATTCCACATCAGTATCTCTATCGCCAATCATCAAAGAATTCTCCAAATCGACTTCTGCCATCAATTCTTTTACTAATCCAATTTTCGGCTTTCTGCATTCACAATTAGCTTCTGGCATATGCGGGCAAACATAAATTTTGTAGAATTTAACGCCGCCAGCCGCCAAGTCACTAATCATTTTTTCATGTGGAATTCTAAAAGATTCTTCAGGGAAATGCGGCAAACCAATGCCATTCTGATTACTCACCATCACTAAAGTGTAACCAGCTTTTTGCAAGTCCTGTAAAGCTTCTACAGCTTTTGGTAGAATTTTATATTTGGCCAAAGAATCAATTTGCTGATCTGGATCTGGCTCATTCAAAACCACTCCATCTCGATCAATAAACGCAACTTTTAATTTATTCATATTCTTATTATACTAAATTTATGAAAATTATCTCCTGGAATGTAAATGGACTTCGCGCGGTCAGCAAAAAAGGCTTTGCCGATTGGCTAAAAAAAGAAAGTCCCGATGTGCTCGGCTTGCAAGAAATTAAATGTGAAAGCTCTCAAGTTCCAAACGAACTAAAATACGTTGAAGGGTATAAAACCTATTTTAATCCTGCGGCTCGCAAAGGTTATTCCGGTACTGGTTTATTTACAAAAATCGAACCCGTGAGTATTAAAACTGGCTTTGGCATTGAGAAATTTGATATAGAAGGTCGCATCCAAGAAGTAGATTACGGCGATTTTATTTTCTTTAATATCTACTTCCCAAACGGCAAAAGTCGCGAAGACAGATTGCAGTATAAGTTAGATTTTTATGATGCTTCTTTAGAATATTTTGATAAGTTGGTAAAAGCTGGTCGCAAAATTTTGATAGCAGGGGATTACAACACCGCCCACAACGAAATCGACCTCGCCCGTCCAAAAGAAAACGAAGAAATTTCCGGATTCCTCCCTATCGAACGCAAGTGGATGGACGCCCTAGTTGCTCGAGGTTACATCGATTGTTTTAGAGAATTCGAAAAAGGCCCAAATAATTACACCTGGTGGAGTATGCGCAGCTGGGCCCGCACCCGCAACGTCGGCTGGAGAATTGACTATTTCTTTTGTTCCGCCAATGCCCGCAGTCTCGTAAAAAACTGCTACCACTTGCCAGATGTTATAGGCTCAGACCACTGTCCTGTTGTTTTGGAAATTTAGAGATCTGAATTCACTTTTATATACTTGCCAGGATTTGCAACTATTTTCTCAAGGTCCGTTTTGATATTTCTAAAATCAGTATCTCCAAGCAATAGGAGAGCTTTTACGGCTAAATATGCCTTTGAGCTAACCTCTCCTGTAATTCTTTCTTTTTCCTTTTCCTTTTCATGTCCTTGTGAGACCTTGTAAGGAATGGATATTAAAATTGTATTTGCTAGAAGATTAACTCTTTCTTCACCATATTCTATGGCTTCTAAGGCTTGATCCATCTGATTAGCCGTAAAAACGTTTTTACCTGGACCTTTAGGAATTACTTTTAAAGCGTTTAGAACATTATCAGAATTAAAAACGAATTCATGTATAGCTTGGGCTAGTTTCCCTTTTTCTTCCTCTGTAACAGACTCTGGATCTCTATCCATCTTAGTTTCTAAAAGGGACAAAACTAATGAGAATTTTACTATTTCCAAATTTCCTTCAGTTGATGTTGGAATATGCAAGGTGGCTTTTTGTTTTTCATAATCAAAGAGATTATTTCTATTTAGCCATTCAGCCCTAGTTTCTGGTGCCGCATCTTTTGTTTTTGCTTTCTTTGGAGCTAGATCAATCAAAAAATGATGTGGACCCATATTACTGACCATATCCAGGGTGATTTGTTTAACATGATTTATGCCATTATCAAGCAGGTACTTAGTAACTTTAGACATAATTGCTTGATCTATATCATTTTGCTTTACATCTTTTAAGTACCCATAATAAGAATCCGTTGAATGGATTAGATCCATGTTCCCCTTATCTCTCATCACCTCACTAACAGCCTTATTAGTTGCATCATGGGAGGTTGTATCTCCAGATTTTACACCAAACTTATATGCCAATAATTCTTGCATCCTACCATTACTTTTTAGAATGAATTCATTATCACCATGTCTTTCATTTTTAGGTCCAGCTCTATTAGATGGTTTAACTTGGGCATCAGCCGTTGGTTTAGAATTTAAATCCTCGGATGAACGTGATTTCATAACTGATGCCCCTGCAATTCCAAGACCAACGACAGCAGATGTTAGGCCAGCAGCCGCTAAAATTCTGCCCCAAAAAGATTTTCTATTTTTTAATAGCTCAGCCTCAATGTCTTTAGCACCTGGCATACCTTCCAGTCCCTGAAGAGACTTTTTATTTGTATCAATCTTTTTTGATAATGTTCTTAAGTGTTCAATCATTCTCGTAAATTATTGTTGAGTAAAAAAATCAGGTTTCATTGGCACGCTTTTCATATTTTCTAAAATCCCCCTATTTGGTTGGTTTAAATTTGCAAACCTCAAGAAATACGTCAATGTACGGTAATAAAGCTGGGCATCAAGGATGAGATAATTTTCATCTTCTTCACCTGTAGAAAAGTTAAGATTGTCTTTTATACGTTCAATAAAAGTCTTAAGAGCAGTTTTTAATTCTTCCTCAGTTTTTGCCTTTATCACTGGATCCGTTATTTCAGACCGTAACCCTTTTGAATACAGGGATGTTCCAATCTTTAGATCTATTGGCTCATATTGTCTCTTTAGATCCAAAATCATGTCTACCAGATTTGTAGTATGCGTATCCCAACTAAAATATAAAGTACGTGTTCTAAAATCATAGTAAGGCAATTTATTCTTTACATAAAAACGTTTATCATCCTCACTTAATTTACAATTCATCAATTCATCAATAAAAAAATCCCTCGGCTTTAGGCCTTCAACACCAGCTATTTCCATTTTTTCTGTTTTTAGTACTGCATGATTATCCATATAGACTGCAGCATCATTAATGGAATTTCCCCAGATTACACCATCTTTATCTCTTCTTATATTTTCACTTTTTAATCTCAATGCACCTCTTACCTTGGCAAAAGTGTTCTTAAAATCTACCGTGTATGAGTCTTCGTCACTATATTCAGTCTTTTGTCTATAAGATGCAGCTCCACCATCAGTAAAAGCATATAAATCTTTTTTAACAACATCTACATCCAGATACATTTCCGGGCGGGCGAGAATTTTTTGAATGTCTTTCCTATATTTACTAAAAACGGCATCTCCAGAACTGAAATATATCATTGCACGTGCCAGATTGTATGACAGTCTATTTATGGCCATTCTTCTTTCTCTTGGATCCTCTACTAAATGCATTGATCTCGAATCACTTACTAAGCCATGGATAGTATCGGCCAAATTTCTTAATTTATCACCATCAAAAAGATTCTGACCAGCTTCTATATCTTCTGCAACTTTTACCAGGTCGCCTTTGCCTGTAATAAATTTTATTAGATCCATGTTTAAAATTCCAGCTTCATCCTCGGCTGCTGCAGTAGAAAGGTTAAGTATAGCTGCCACAAATTTGCTTTTTTCGATAAACTCTTGGCGATCTTCCGGATCTATATCTTCGGCCTTAGGTATATAGGCCGTACGATTATTTAAACCATAAAATCCAACTTCGTTCCTTAAATCCCATGTCGCAGTAGACCCAATTTCTTTCAAAGTATTATCAGTGATAACATCCACAAAATATTCTTTAGGGTTAAGCGATTCTATCAAGTTTTTTGGCACAACATCCGAAGATCTTGTTTGTATAATTCCACTCTCAATTAATCTATCTAAAACGCCAACCATACTTCCAGGTATCTCTGGATGAGCTTTTGCATAATCAAAAAGCCAGTTCACCGCATCAACCTTTTCAATCATTTCTGGTTCTGTTGTCAGAGAACCTGTAGTATACTTTTTCCTCTGTGTACTATCGTCAGAATCCTGATTTAGTCCCATTTGTCTTGCAACCCTTTCACTTGTTCTGGTCATGTTTTTTTCGAGAAATATTGCCTTTTTATCTGGCCCTTCTTCTTTTTCTGGTGCTATTACGGAAGCTTTTGCCACCTGTGCAGCAGTATCTGGACCAGTTTCGCCAGATTTCGGCCAATACTTATATGTCCCAAATCCAGCACCAACTACAGCAAGTGGAATACCTACATACTTCAAGAGACTATTTCTAATAGCCGCAGTGGTTTCTGCGAGCTTGGATTTAGCATCTTCAGCTCCAGGCATACCCTCCAAGCCACGGACGGCTTGTTTTTTTTTGCTATAATCCTTTAGATGTTCCCTCAATCCTTTTTTGTGAATTTTTGGTACTTCAGCCATAAAATAGTTAAATTCCTATGTGCTACAATACCATATTTTGGGGAAAATATCAAATGGCGCAGTTGACCCTGTGTCTAAAATATGTTAAAATGAATAGATAATAAACAGAAAAAATGAAGAGTGCAGACCAACTCAAACTCAATCAACCAATTCCATTTGAGGAAGCTCTTGAAACGTATTCTGATTTAGTTGTTAGTGAACCTGAGTTACTGGCTGCCATTAAGTTTGATCCTGGTTTTAGTGTGCCCAATAAGTTGGCTTTTAGGCTGTTTGCTCATTATAAGAATCTGCCACTTGGGCAAAGGTTGATTTTTGATAAATTACTTCTAAATAAAACTCTTAAGGAAAGAGTTATTCAAGATGCATTACTGGATGCACATAACCTTTCTAAACTTAAGTTAGACGATTTACTTATTACCTTAGAGCATTACTTCCTTGCTCTTCCATTGAAGGTAAAAACCGTAGTTTTAGCTATAAGAATGAATGATCCGACCGAAAATTCTTTAAGACTCATCTCGAACAGTGTCAGAAAAATAGCCCCAGTCTTGCCAAGGGGGCTCTTAACTAGTGAGAAGAAGGCAGCTTTAACAAAAATCAATGAAATTCAAGAAACAATAACCAGCCATGAAGGTCCATCAGCTTCATTAGTAAGAATATACGAGGCCGATCTTTCAAGTAAGAAACCCCCTGATCCTTTGGATCAAACAGACTCTTCCAAATGGACGGTTGTTAAAATTAGAAACTATTTAAGAGATAATAGTTCAGTTAATGAAATGACATTACTTAGTATTTTTATCTATGTTTTTGATTCTTATGACAATGAACCTTTAAGAGCAAGTATTGATGAGAACAATATTCTCGCTCAATTAATAGATAGAATAGATAGTACTGCTAAAATTTCAGGCATAGGAGAAATAATAGATCAATTTCCAAATCCGGAATTAAAAAGAAAATGTCTAACTAAGATTGAAAATTTATTAACCAATCCAAAAACAGCTTTAGATTTAGTTGCTATAGGTTGTGCAGACGAAATTATCCAAATTGCTTTTACAAAATTACGTTCTCAGCCTGCTGCAGTGGCTAAGGTTCTAAAAGAAATGGGTGCCTTTGACTTAGGATATTTATTTCATCATTTGGGCGATCCTTTTATTGCAGCCATTGCTCCACAATTTTGCAATTTTACTTATTTAACAACTGGGACGCCTAACTATGACCTCGTCGCTGGGCTGATTGCCAGGTTGCCTCATCAATCAGAGATATTAGTTAATCAGGCACTTGTCGCTATTCCACAACAAGCACCAAACTTAGGTCGCACTAATAGAGACAGAGTTGTAACCGTTTTAGCCTTGGCCGGTAAAGCTCAAGGTGAGTTAATGAATTTCGTCTCTCCAGCAAATCAAGCCATCAATAAAGTAGAAGCTGAAACGGCTGCAAAAGCCGCAAGCTTGGCCTCAACAACAAGTGACAAAGCCGCCACAGCAATTACAGCTCCAAAAAGACCAACCCCTATACCGGGTCGCACGATTTCTGCTAAGGATAAGGATCCAGACGAAAGTGATCCAAAAAAACGTCCCGGTGAAATAGATCCAGCGGCTTTTCTTTCTAGCACTTTTCAATTATTTGAAGGTCTAAAATTAACCCCAGGTGCAGAATCCCTAGTTGGCCCACACAGCCAAATCAGAGGTGACTTGAACGATTTAGCCGGAGCTATTATCGATGGCGTTGAACTCGCTCCCGGCGAAGTTCGAACCGTTAACCTAGAAAAGGATTCTGTTTTAAGACGTTTAAACGCTGTTGCTGTTGCCGTAAGAAGAACTGATGATGGAGAATTAGAAGCTCAAGTTGTTCTAAAAAATGGCAACGAAGTTGATCCTGGAGAATTTTATCCCGCACTTACCATCGAAAATGATGGACATGTAGAAACCAGACAATTTGCGCATGAACCAGCGTTTAGAGCAGTACTCGAAACTGAAGTGCTTCGTGCAGTTGGTCGTGCCTTTGGTGAAGAAATTGATGGTGCAAGGAATCAAGATATTTTGGATCTTTTAGGGTTAAGTCCAGTAGCCGCTGCCACCCGGGATGCCAATCCATCTGAAAAAGCGCCAACTTCAGAGCCAACAAAAGGAACAACAACCGTGGATACACCACCGCCTCCAAAACCAGAACCACCTCAACAACCTCGCCCAGAAGTAAGTCCCGCCTCAACCGAATTCTTGCGTGGGAATGTTCAGACTTTTGATGCATTCATGAATTATTTGCGCAGCCAGACTATGAAATTGCCAAAAGATTTTGATGCTTATAGTGAAGCGCTGCTTGAAATGGCACGTGAAATAACTGTTGATAAAGCACTTGATCCGGGTTATTCAACTGTGGTGATAGACAAAAAGCACGTAATGGCTCCATTCATCCATTCTATAGATTTTTATGACCCAAAGAGCAGTCGTGAACGTATATCTAAGCTCGGTCTTGATCCTGCAGTTTTACACGTCGATAATCTTAATAATCTTGATGCCTATCTTGTAAGAGTAAATATTACTATGGGCAATAAAGATGAACAGATGCATTGCTGTATTTTGCCGCCACAAAATGAAATTTATTTCTTTGGTGTAGATCCGGAAGCCACAATTAATGAAGAAGAAATTAGAGGACTAGTCCTAAACGATGCCATTCTGAATTCTTTTAAAGCTGCAGTTGATAGAGAACCTGGTAAGATTTCATACACCATCCGTCAACATAGAGGATCAAACCGCATTGGAGCACAAGCTATAAACGATATTATAAAAGGTCCAACACATGGTTCATTCCCGGCAATAGTTGTTTGTTGGCCTATCCCGGAGTCGCCAGCAGGTCCAGACAAGGATACTTCAGGCGAAAAATCCGCTCCTCTAAGCAGGGCAGCAGGTTTAAAAAAACTTTTCCATGTAATAAAGGAAGAATCTGGTGAAGATGGTCCTATTAACGTACTAATGAGAAAAGGAGTTTATGTACTCGGATCTGATTTGCGTAAACATTTTTACGATTACGCTGAAGTCAAAGACCTGGAGCACTTGGATATTTATGTACCTATAACCAATCCGGAAATTCTCAAGGGCTTATTAAATCTAAGCGCCAAAGTAAGAGTTGCTTCTTCTCCAGATGGTAAATTTGATCCTAAAACGTATTTACAGGGACGAGTTGCGGCAGTTCGAGCTACTGAACCATTTGATGAAGAAAAGGCTCTGGCAGCTTTTGCTGACTCAGCCATGAAACCAAAGGAATCACATCTTGAGTTGGAGCGTGCTTTTGCTTCAAGATTCAGAAGAGCATCTGATCCTGAAGGCAAAAATGCCAATAATGCTTACGTAAATACACTAAGAAAAATCCTTACTGAATGTAGAAACCCAAAAATGGATCTTGGCGAAGTAAAGGTAGAAGAGGTGATTGATGCCATTCTTGATATGAAAGCTTTTGATTCAAGTAAATTATTTATTGCTACAAGTGGCGGTGGTAATTTTCGCTTAAGCTTTGATCCTAGAGAGAACGGAGAAGGTATGCCAACGGACAAAGCTCTATTCGAAACCGCTCATACTGTTGCGGCCAAAACTTCTGAAGAAATTATAAAAGTTATGGCAGGAAATCGCATTAGAATTGCCAGGTCAAATCCAACATGGTTGCGTGGATCCAATAGAACTCCAAAATTAAATTATGCCGCAAAAATTCAGTCCAGATTTAAGCGCCAGGGTGATTCAGAAGTTAAATTAGAGCCAATGGCCAGAGCTTTATTGGTTTATGAATTTGAGGGCGAGGATGGTACTGACAAATATGCTTTCAGATATTTAGATGGAGCTAGAGATTTGCCGCTAGAATCCGGTGAAACTATTGCAGGTCATGAGCGCCTAATGAGGATGACAACAATTCAAGATATATCAAAGCTGGCTATTGAAGAAAACGAGTCAGGCCTACACACGGACTTTAGTGATCTTACTAAATATCCTTTAAGCGTCTTAAGAGATCTACAAAAAGTTGGATTATTCAGATTTGAATTCGACACGGCAGGTGTTCCACGTGTTGTGCCTGGCACTTTAAAGCCAATCAAGCGTAAAGCCATAGCTATAGCCACTAAAGAACAGGTCGGTTATAAGCAATTCCGCACCGCACCTACAAACCTTCGGGAGTATCTCGAATACCTGGAAAAAGAAAACCTTTTAGATATGGAATTACTTGGCGACGACAGTTTTGCAGACTTTAATTCTCGCAAAGCCAAAATCCAGGCTGTCGTCTACGAAACACTGGGAATTTAGACCCTCTTTCAACAGAGTGAGTTTAAGAATATTTTAAGAAAATTTAACAAAAATTTAATAACTATTTGCTATAACGGCAGAAGCTTATTAAAATTAAAAACCCAAACCCATGAAGAATTCTACAATGACCGTAAAAACTTTAGGCAACAAAGTCGACTCTCTAGCAAAAACTGTTAATATTTTATCAAACGACGTAAAAGATCTCAAAGATGGGCTCAACTCTCTTACAGTAGAAGTCAGAAATCTAGCTATTGAGATGAGAAATGGCTTTGTTAGCTTCAGAACCGAATTCGACGAAAAATTTGTTAGCTTCAGAACTGAATTCGACGAAAAGATTGACGGTCTTGCTCTTATGACTGCCAGAGGATTTCAGGAGCAAAATGAATTCATGCAGCAAAAATTCCAGGAGCAGGGCGAAGATATCTATGTCTTAAGAAGAAATTATGTAGAAATGAAATATGACTTAGCAGAAATTAAAACCACATTATCCAAAGCCGTTTATAGACCTGAATTTCAAGATTTAGACCGTCGCGTTATAAAACTTGAGACTCGCTAGCTAGATTTAATTCAAAAAACTAAACCTCTTATCCACCCATTTAGTTTTTGAATAAACCTTCACTTCATCAAACCAAATTTCCGCGCCAGCCCAGTCAAATCTATAAATCATATCCCAATGTATGTTCGAGTCATTGCCATTTGGACATTCTTTATAACATCTACCCAAAGCCATGTGCAGACTCTTGCCCATCTTTTCATCAAACAAAATCTGACGTGTACCTTGCTTGATATTGTCATTCAAACCAAAAGCAAATTCGCCATAAAACCTGGCTCCGGGATCCGTATTCAAAATTTCAGTTAAAGCTTTTTGATTGTTTGATTCTTCTTTGATAACTTTTCCATCCTGCAAAGTTAACTTAATCCACTCAAAATCATGTGAATGATAATGAGTCGGCACATTATATTTAATCACTCCATTTACAGAATCTCTCACGGGCGCAGTAAAGATTTCTCCATCCGGTAAATTGCGCTTGCCGCAGCAGTTTCTCCACTTTTGACCAGCCACAGATAAACGTAAATCAGTCTCTTTACCAGCAATCCTAATATTTTTAACTTTCTTCATTAATTCCACAAATTTAGCCTGCATCACCTCAACTTTTTTCCAATCCAATAAACAACTATCCATCACAAATTCTTCCCATTCTTCCAAATTCTTTTTGGCAAACATTGCTGAAGCCAAATTCGGGTAATACAGTAAGCACCAACGTTTTTCATGCAAAATCTCTCCCAAAACTTTATGAGACTTTTGAGAAATCTGCATTTTTTTTATATCCACATCAATCATCTCGTAAGGATTTGATTCCGCCACAATCTGAATCATCGCATCATAACTTTCCGCCACTTTTTTATCCAACTCACTTAAATGCTCCAACTGCGTTCCACTAGCATTCTCAAAAAATATTCTACTCAATTCTTCATTCGAAAAACGCACATCAACTTGCCCAGCGCCAGCTTTCACGCATTCTCTATAAATCTCTTTAATAAGCGGATAACCGTCAAATCCAAAACCTCTAATTAAGATTTTTTCACCCTTTTTTACCTCTATAGAATAATTAGCTATAATATCGGCCAGCTTTTGTAATTTTTTTTTATCTATCATCGAAATTTAATATAAGCCAAAAAAAGCAAACTGAAAATATTATTTTCTAACCTGACCATTCCCACGAATTTCCCACTTATAACTAGTCAATTCTCTAATCCCCATTGGCCCTCGCGCATGTAATTTTTGCGTACTTATTCCAACTTCCGCACCCAAACCAAATTCTCCACCATCTGTAAATCTCGTAGAAGCATTTACGTACACACAGGCCGCATCCACTGCTTTCAAAAACTTTTCAGCATTCTCGGAATTTTCGGTAATAATAGTCTCACTATGTCCAGATCCAAAAGTATTGATATGCTCTATCGCCTCATCCAAATTCTCTACAATTTTTACTGACATTTTTAGCGATAAATATTCCTTACCAAAGCTCTCTTCATCTCTAAAAATCTCCACTCCAGCCTCTTTTAATTTTTCAAGAATAGAATCCAAATCGCTCAACCTCGCCTTATGAATAACCAAAGTATCCAGCGCATTACAAACACTTGGCCTACTAACCTTTGCATTAAAAATAATTTCACGCGCCTTTGCTAAATCTCCGAATTCATCAAAATAAGCATGCACCACACCCGCCCCAGTTTCAATTACAGGTATTGTAGAATTTTGGCGCACGTGCTCAATCAAACCCGCCCCACCACGAGGAATAATCACATCTACATACTTATTCATCTTCAGAAATTCTCCCACCAGCTCGCGATCATTTGCTAGTAACAAAACTGTATCAATCAAAAATCCATTTTCACCACGCCTCTCTTCAATCGCCTTTAGAATCAGCTCCGTCAAAACCGCATTTGAATTTTCAGACTGCGATCCACCTTTCATCACGCAAGCATTTCTGGACTTAAAACACAGCGCAAAAATATCAATTACAACATTTGGTCGCGCCTCAAAAATCACACCCACAACTCCAAGTGGTACACTGACTTTCTTAAGATCCAAGCCATTTGGCAGAATTTTATGCTCCAACTCAATGCCAATAGGGGAGTCATATTTTGCGATTTGCCTAACACTTTCCGCCATCGCTAAAATTCTTTTTTCATTCAGCAAAACCCTATCGTAAACCGCATCACTAATATTCATTTTTTCCAAATCCTTTTTATTCTCAGTCAAAATCATCTCCACATTTTCCTCCAATAATCCCGCCAATCTCAACAAAACATCATTCAAAACCTGCTCCTCCAAAAGCACCATTTTCCTACTGGCATTTTTTATTCTGGCTAAAGCTTCTTCTAAATTCATATTATTTATTTAATTCAGAATTTCGCTTGATTGCCGCCTCTGCAGCTTTTTCTACAACCTCTCCCAAATCATTTTCTTCCATATTTTTAATTGCTGCCTCAGTCAATCCACCTTTAGAAGTCACACGCTCTCGCATTTCCTGCAAGTCCCAACCACTTTGTTTAACCAATTCTCCAGTCCCAATCAAAGTTTGTTTGGCAATTTTTCCCGCCTCCTCAACAGTCATCCCATTCTTCACCAAAAAATCCGCCATCTTTTCTCCAAAATATGCAAAATACGCAGGTCCACAGCCACTAATTACACTTATTAAACTCAGCTGATTTTCATCTTCAACTTCAACTTCATCACCAAAACTTTTGAGAATTTCTCTCGTGACATGCTTTTCTTCCGCACTCACTTCATCCGCAGCTTTCCAGACCGTCAAAGACTGCCCCACTTTTAAAGGCAAACTTGGTAAAGTCCTCACGACCTTCTTCACCCCCAAAACCTCCTGCATTTTCTCTATAGAAATTCCCGCCATAATCGAGATTACTAACTTCTCACTCATATCAACTTTCAAACCACTGGCCATTTCCGCAAAACTCTGTGGCTTCACCGCAATTATCACTATTTCCGCATTTCCCAACTTTAAATTTATCTCATCTTCATGCCCACAACCCTCAATACTGTATAAAATATTTGTACGCAGAATCTCCGTCATCGCTGTACCCATATTCCCCAAACCAATTATACAAATCTTCTTCATAAAATTTTTAAGAATTTTTAGCAGCAACTACAAAACGACTTCCAACATTCTCCCCACCAACAATGCGCGTCAAAACATCCGGAGTTTTACTGTTTGTAATAAAAACCTCAGTGCCATTTTTCGCCACCGCTTGAGCCACGCCGAATTTATTTTGCATTCCACCCTTACCAAACGACGATTTACTGCTTGAAATAATGTGAATCGGCATTTCTTCATCCGCAGCAAATTCTTTAATCACTTTGCCATCTTTGTCATAAACTCCATCAATATTACTCAAAATAATCAGCTTATCCGCAAAAAGCATTTTGCAAATCATCCCCGCAAGCTCATCATTATCCGTAAACATCAATTCCTCAATACAAACAAAATCATTTTCATTCATAATCGGCACAATTCCTTCTTTAAATAGCGACTCAATACAATTTTTAGTATTTAAGAAGTGATTGCGATTGGTAAAATCCTCTTTTGTCACCAACATCTGAGCCACGATTTTGCCCTTTTCTTCAAATAAATTTGCATACATCTCCATCAAACGCACTTGCCCAACCACCGCAAAAAGCTGACGTGTAGTAACTTCATCATATTTAAGCTCTTTTTTGAGAATCGCGCGGCCAGAACCCATCGCCCCAGACGAAACCAACAAAACCTCATTATTCTCACTTAGCTCAGCAATCTGCCTCACCAAATCTGTAATCAATGGTTTATTTAAAGTGCCATCCTCATTGGTCATGGCATTCGTACCCAGTTTTATGACGATTTTTTTGTCTTTCATACCTGCTAATCTAGATAAACAGTCGTTAAAAAGCAAATCTTAAGAAAAATGTTGCCATTTATCTGGATCCAAGCTAAAATCCCCTCCGTAAAACTTTTATGCCGGGGTAGCTCATTGGTAGAGCAGAGGATTGAAAATCCTTGTGTAGGCAGTCCGATTCTGCCCCTCGGCACCATCTTGCATTGAACAAAGAAACTCTCAGGTATAAGCTGTAGGCAATATTTTTTATTCCCACCTATGAAAAAAATCCTCACCATGCTGTCATTGTCAGCACTATTCCTTGTTGGTTGTGGCCAAAAAGCTCTTACAAACAACATTTACCCAGATGAAAATGCAAAAGTTGGCGAACAGTATGGGGCAATGACTGTTTCTGCTGTGCCAACTGAGGAAAATCCTATATACATGTCTTTTACTGGAGAAGTATCTATTTCTGGTGAATACTCTTATTCCGGTGAAGGCGCATCGTTCGGTGAAAACCAATTTTGTTTCTCAATTATTGATACAGAAGAAATGAAGAAATTACCTAAATCTGAATATTTTAAAGATACAACTGGTAAGAATTTCTGTTTAACAAATACTGATAAAGCTAAAGAACTTCTTGACGAATATGGTAGCGCAACTATTACCATTAACGCCTTTCAGGATAACATCAAAACTGAGAGTGAAGTCCCTAGCATGGCAACTTTAGTTTCAGTAGAATCAAAAACTGAAGCTCAAAAATAAGTATTTTCTTGTAAAAACCTGCAGGGTACGATATAGCGAAAATCTACATAACGTACCCTGTAGCTTCGCGTCCACGATGGAACACCATCTTGTACTCTTGACCCTATGGGTTGGATAGGGTATTATTTTGACGTATCCAACCCGTTATATATGATTCTGGACCAGCGACTTAAGTCCTCATTAGAGGAAAAACTTAAAAGATTAAACAAATTTCGGCCCTTATCACTAACTCTCCTCGAGCAACTAAAAGAAAAATTTGAGATTGAAATGACCTATAACTCAAATGCTATTGAAGGGAATACTTTAACATTAAAAGAGACTTATTGGGTTATTCAACAGGGCATTACGGTTAAAGGGAAGTCTCTTAAAGACCACCTTGAAGCCAAAAACCACAAGGAGGCTTTAGATTTTTTATACGAATTAATTGGACATGGTACTAATCAAACAATTTCTGAGCACTTGATCAGATCTCTCCATGCGCTTGTAATTCAAGATATAGACAAGACTATTGCCGGAAAATATCGTGAAGTTGATGTTTTTATCACAGGAACTGATCATAAACCACCCAGCGCCCTTGATGTACCATTCAAGATGAGAGAATTAATTGAGTGGGCAAGAAGTAATTACAAAAAAATTAATATTATTGAATTTGCAACAATCTTTCACCATAAATTTGTTCACATCCATCCTTTTCAAGATGGAAATGGTCGAACTGGGAGATTATTGATGAATATTTTCTTAATGCAGGCGGGATTTCCAATGACAATTATTCAAGTAAATGATCGACAGAAATATTATCGAGTTTTGCAAGAAGCCGACAATGGAAATTATAAAAATCTTTGTCGTTTCATAGCTCAAGCCATTTTGCGCTCTCTCAATATCTATTTAGATGTGTTGACTCCTGCCAAGGAAAAAAGGGAAGCAGGGGAAGAGTGGATTTCTCTATATGAATCAACGAAATTTTGTGATTACTCTCAAGCTTATTTAGGCAAATTAGCCAAAGAAGGTAAATTGGATGCACACAAGAATGGTAGGAACTGGGTTACAACAAAAAGAGCACTAAAAGCCTACATGGATTCTATCTAATATTTTTTGTATGACTCAATATCAATAGGTACAAGTAGCCAAATCTGCTTCAGATTCTTTTAAGACAGCCTCCAATTTGTATTCTCGCAAATCATTATATTTATCCATATTGCTACATATGATGTCATTTTTATATTGTGACTTCAAGTTCCTTAAACCCTCTTTTTGTGGTATAATTCAGAAAAACAAAAACCAAATGACTACAGTTCAAGAATCAGAGGCAAAAGGCAATGGTGATAAGATTGGAGAAGTAATTAATCAAGCACCAGCCACTCAGCCTGATATATCAACCGTCCAAAACACAACCACTCTTCAAGATACCGTTGGCACAGCTGTCGACGAGACGTTAAAAGAACCAGAAAGAGTTGATCTCGGAATTGACTGGGATTCTCTAGATAAACCGGCTCTTTTTGCAAGTATGGCAAATTTTGATAATGCAGAAAATATATATCCAAAAATTCAGGCAGGCAAGCACGATGGCTATGTCCTACACGAAACCAAATTAATAACAAATACAGGTGAGGCACTTGTAATACAATTCACAAAAATTATAAGTCCAAATTTTCATGAATTGCAGATAAATATTGTTAGACCAAGCCTTCCAGAGGATAATAGCGGTTTTTATGTTGCTGATTTTGATTTTCTTCAACGAAAACAGGACCAAGGTGAAGAGTGGGATATGAAACATCGTAAAACTGGACGAGCCTACCGAAAGCAAGGTATAGCAGAAAAATTATTAGACTTAACTGGAGAAATTTTACTAGAACGGTCTATGTTAAATAGTTTACGACAATCAATCACTTGCACCGCTATTCAAAGTGACTTAATAAAATGGTTAAGAAAAAGAAATTTTGAACCTGCTACTGACCAAGACGCTAAAAATCTCAGAAGAGTTGAAGAGGGTGATCGTAGTTTACTTGAAATCAGTAAAAATGGAGAAACTTATATTGTCGACTTAAATGAAATTAGAGCTTTATTTGGAGGTACTCTGCCAGATCTCAATGATCCAAGAATTTGGGAGTGGGATGAGTCTAATCCTGACAACCCATTCTACCATATGAATATTTGGCAACAGCTCAAGTTTACAATTAAATTAAAAAAGACGATTTAGCTTAAAACATCCTCTATTAAGTCTAAAGTTTATAGTACATCGTCCACTGCCAATTCTACCGCTTTTGCAATTTTTTCAACGCCTTCTTCTGAGACTACGAAGTCCAGGGCGTCAAATGTTGGTCCAGTTTGTATCAAGCGCTTTGCTACATCAAACAAGCCTTGAGCAGCAGGTGCTAACCCAAGCTCACCACGCTTTTTCTGTAATCTTTCTATTAAAGCACTACCTGGGTATCCGGGAGCATGAGGAAAAGGATTATTTCTTTCTGGTTTAATACCCACTTCTAAAAGTCTAGCTTCAAAACGATCCGCAAATCCGGCATCTGGCAATGCGGGGATACTTGCATCTCTATACCTTGTAATCAAATCTACATCCGGACGGGCAGGTCCTTGATTACATCCTTTGTTGTACATTTCTCTAAAAATTTCCACCAAACCAACGATTCTTGATTGATAATCTGGTGATAATGGATCTAGGGCTTTGCCACCATCAACAATGGCATCTGCATCTGGCCCAAAATTGCCAGAACCCATGGTGTGTGGTTGTAGTACTAACTTGGTTTGAGGAGTCATTCTTTCAATGATCCGTTCAAGCAAACCTATACCAACTCTGTGCATTGCAACATGCTGCTCGTGCACGCCGTCAGGTGAACGTGGAATATCCGCAGCCGCCATCCCAGGTATCCTATTCCAATCAATCACAATTCTACCGCCAAGTGATGGGTAAACCCACAATGGCTTTATTCCTTTTACGCCATTTAATCTATCAAATATTGATTGGCTAATCTCTGTTGCACCTACGTCACCCAAAATATCTCCAATATCTTTAAATGCCTTTCCCTCAGGATTTGAGTAAAAATCTTGAAGCAGCTGCCAATTTTTGGACAAACCATTTAATGGAATTTCTTGATCTCTAGTGGGTCTATGATGTGCCGTCCAAATCAAAGTATTAAATTCTCGCACATCAACAGTATCATCATTTGATTCATGTGATTTTATGGTTATAACCCCACCAGCTTCTTCACGTAATTCTCCGAGTGTTTGCATGGCTTCAGCCATAATTTTGAATTTATTAAATCAAGGCGGTAAAATACCCGACTGCCGTAAAAAGTGCAAATTATTCTAAATTAAAGCTTCCTAAACTTTGCCACAAAAAATCCCTCGGAGATTTGGCTTGGCATAGCCTTTAAAGTCCCAGTTGTTGTAACGGGTAGTTTATATTTGAAATCCAAATCAATTTTTTCAAGAATGAGCTGCCCGGCAAATTCTTTTAAAGCCCATTCCACAACGCCCTCGTTTTCTTCTGGAGCGAGGGTACATGTAGAATAAACCAAAACGCCTCCAGACTTTAAATTCTTGAATCCAGATTTAAATAATCTTCTCTGTAGTTTTGCGTGTTCCTTAACGATTTTTTCTGACCAGAACCTGTGACTGCGCGGATCATTCGCATCAATTCTACCTTCAGCCGAACATGGCGCATCCAACAAAACTCTATCAAATTCCATCGCCACTCCTTCTGGAGATTGGCTAACTTCTCCAACCATAAAAGTCGCATCTCCCATAACCGCCTTTGCGATTGTGATACCTTGTTTCTCCAAATTATATTTTAAACGTTCACATCTAACTTGATCTTTCTCCATTGCCAGGATTTCACCCTTATTTTGCATTAGAATGCCAATCTGAGCGGTTTTTGAACCAGGGGCGGCGCACATATCCAAAATCTTTTCGCCAGGCTGTGGTTGCAAAAATAGAGCAGGTAACTGAGAAGAAATTCCCTGAAAATAAATTTCACCCTTTTTATAAATATCCAAATCTTCAAAAAACTTTTCATTTCTATTTCCAATTATCAGAGCATTTGGCAGAAAGGGGACACGCTCATAGCGCACATTCAATTCCCTCAGTTTATTCATAATCTGTTGCGCATCAGTTTTTAGCGTATTTATTCTTATCACCGGTGATTTTTCCAATAAGAAATTCTTGAGAATCATATCCGTAATAGATCTCCCAAATTGCATTTCAAAACGCACCACCAGAGTGGAATCTAAAGTTCGTCTAACGTCGGCCAAGCTTACAATCTTCATAATTATCAAAAAGTTGAAATTTGCTGGGGCTTAGCTTATACTAAAAGTTACTATTTCCTAACACAAAAAGTCTATGGAAGTAACATTTTTTCACAAAAACCTAAACAAAAATGAGGAGACGGCTTTTTTGGCTTATGTCGAAAAGAAATTACCCTCGATTCAAAACCTTCTCAAAAAGTTTGCCGCAGATGCGACCCTGCTCAAGGTGACAATTGAAAAGTTTGATAAGCACACGGCTTATGAAGTTGAGCTTCGGTTAAAATTACCAGCTGCAAGTATTGTGGCAAAAGAGGCGAGTCATCAGATTGCCAGAGCAGTTGATCTTTCTAAAGACAGGCTTGTAGAACAAATCAAAAAACACATGGATGGCTTGAGAGGACAAAGAGCTCATCGGTCTGTTAGGGATTTTGTTCTAGAGCCAGAGCCAATTGAATCCCTATCAAGGTCAATCTGAATTTGAAAACAATCTAACAACAAAAAAAAACACCGCCGAAGCGGTGTTTTTTTAGCTAAGAACTAATTACTCAGTCTTAACTTCTACTTCTGTTGTAGTAGCTTCACCTTCTTCCATCATTTCACCTTCTTCCATCATAGCTTCGTCAGCTGGTTCCATAACTTCTTCTTCTCCAGATGGAGTTGTTTCTTCCATATCGTCTGCTTTGTTGCAAGCAGTGAATAGAAGAGCAGACATGCTTAGTACAGCTAAGCTCAGTAGAAACTTCTTCATGTTTTTTTGGTTAAAATATTGTTTTGAACAACTGGCAACAAAGTATACTGATGGTTTTAATAAAATACAGTACAAATAGTTGCAATTATTATGAAAAAATGGTATTATGTATTTGCAATTGATTAAGTCCTCGGATTTCTTCCATTGCAAAAACAAGACGGATTCCATAGCGATTTTTATTGCTATCGGGTCCGTTTTGTTGTTATGCTCCTCTTATCTTAATTAATGAATATGCAGCTCTGCATTCCTATTAAAAAAATAAAAGATTTTACGGCAGCCCAAAAATTAGCTGACCTTACGGAAATTTGGTTTGACGAAATTTCAGGTTTATCTGTAACTCAACTTCTAAAACTAAAACTACAAAAGCTAAAACCAATTCTTTACAAGGTAACGACTTCAAAAAATCTGGAGCTAATTTTAAAAAGCAAACTTATAGATTTTATCGATTTCGATATTTCAACAAACGATAAAGTAATTAGAGACTTCAAACTTCAGCACCCAGGAATCAAGTTAATTATTTCCTCCCATAATTTTAAATCAACTCCCGAGCTCCCAATTCTCAAAAAGCTCGCAGCCAAAATTCTCCAAAAAAAAGCTGACATCATCAAAATCGCTACGCAATCAAATTCCTTTAAAGACAGTCTAAAAATTCTCAAGCTTCTCAATGATCTAACTCAAGATGGCCACCCTGCAATATGTTTAGCTATGTCAAAAGAAGGGGAGTTTACGCGTATTGCTGGACAATTTCTGGGCAATTATCTAATGTATGCGCCGTTAAACATGGCTGATTCTACGGCACCGGGCCAGATCCCAGCCAAAATTCTCAAAAAATTAATTTTTCAAAATGTCACTTAAAATAGGAATTGTCGGTCTGCCAAATGTGGGAAAATCTACCCTTTTTAATGCGCTAACTCATAGTAAAGGTGCTCAATCTGCAAATTATCCATTTTGTACCATCGATCCAAATGTTGGTATCGTAGAAGTGCCAGATCATCGTTTAAAAGAACTAGCTAGAATTTCCAATTCCGAAAAAGTCATCCCAGCCGTTGTGGAATTTGTGGATATCGCTGGTCTTGTAAAAGGTGCCAGCCAGGGTGAAGGGCTTGGTAATAAATTTTTATCTCATATACGTGAATGTCAGGCTATTGCGCATGTTGTGAGAATTTTTGACGATCCAAATATTACTCACGTTCACGGTGGAATTAATCCAAAATTCGATAGGGAAGTTATAGAATCCGAGCTGCTTTTGAGCGATCTACAAACAATGGAAAACCGCTTGGGTAAGGCTAAATCCGAAACTAAGTCAGGTGATAAGGAAAAAATTGCTTACGCTGTGCTTTTAGAAAGAATTTTAGCCGCGCTCCAAAGTGGAACTATGGCAAACGACATAGAATTAACTATAGACGAAAAAAAACAGGTTCAGGATTTGCACCTCCTCACTATGAAACCAACTCTTTACATCATTAACGTACCAGAATCAGAATTAAACAATATCGACGAAAATAAATACGCCGAAATTTTGGGAATCAAAGATAGTAAAAAAGTCATTCCAGTTTGTGCTCGTTTAGAAGAAGAATTAGGCGAATTGCCTGAATCAGAAGCCAAAGACTATTTAGACAGTTTAAACATCAAAGAAACCGGTTTAAATCATTTAATTAGAACTGCATATGAGACTCTTGGCCTCATCACATATTTAACCGCTGGCCCAAAAGAAAGCCGTGCCTGGACTATCAAAAAAGGGGATTTAGCTCCTCAGGCAGCCGGTGCAATTCATTCTGATTTTGAAAAAGGTTTTGTAAAAGCCGAAGTCATTTTTTGGGAGAATTTTGTCAAAGCTGGTGGCGAGGGCAAAGCCAAAGAACAAGGCTTTATGAGAATGGAAGGCAAAGAATACCTCGTCAAAGACGGCGACGTAATGCACTTTAAATTTGCCGTTTAAACTTTGAGAAATTCAAAAAGCTGTAAATCAAATAAGCATAGATAACAAATAGTTCTATGCAAATTACCAGTATGCTGAGGTTCAACCTATAGTAAAAAAGTTCTAAAAATAACATTCCGGTAGCAGCAATCGGGACCAAAAAAGCCGCTATCCAGATTCTCTTTTTATGTCTCAAGAATGGGAAATATTTGCGTAACATTGCAGTTAGATAAAGTACGAAAAAAGCTAACAAAAATAATCCTGAATAAATAATGAAATTTGTAGTTTCAGGGTGCTCAAAATGAAAAGCTGAATTGTTTAGTAATTTTAAGAAATACGGATGAGATATCCAAAAACCGGCAGTCACGATACATCCCAAATAAAAACTAAACATGACTTTGCTAGAGGTTCTCACTACAGATTTTACTCCTTCAATACGCTGCAACTCATAAAAGAGTTTGCTCACACTCTCTAAATTAGGCACTAGCAACTCAGAAGTAAAATGAGCCTCTTCTTCTTGTTTTGAAGCCCAACCCTTTAAGCTATACATATCAATGGCCTGCTTATAAAGCACCTCTGAAATTTCTTTCATTAATCCAAAGCGGTTTTCTGCCACAATCTTTAAGCTAAACCTGATCGCATCATTTTTTTCTGATTCTGCAATAGTTTGTACCGTACCTAATCTGTAATGATTCTTCACGATTTTTACTACGTCGATTGCTTTTAAACCGCCACTGGCTATTTCTGTGTACAACTCATCAATGTTAATAAATTGCTTACTAGAATTCTGCTTTAAAACCTCATTTAATTTTTTAAATTTGATCTCTTTGCAGAAACCCAATCCGGCTATATCAAATTCTTCCTGTAGAATTCTGAAGCCCTCACTCTTTCTCTGATCCTCAGTCAGTCTATTTAGGTAACTTAGAATTTTGCTGCGAGCAAGGTTGGTTTTTGTAAAAGCTATCCAGGAAACTTCCGGCATGACGTCTTTTGAACTCACCATCCTGATTACATCACCAGTCTTTAACAGTGTCGTAATCGGCTGCATTTTACCATTAATATCAGCCCTGTAAGAATGATTGGCGGTTTCAGTATTAATGGCATAGGCAAAGTCCAAAGCACTTGCTCCCAATGGCAAATCAATCGCTGAACCTTTTTGCCCAAAAACAAAAATTCTATCTTGTAAAATATCTAATTTTAAACCCTCCAAAAAGTTTTGCTGATTATCCTTTTGATCAATTTCCATAATCTTATTTAACCAGCCATATCTCTTATCATTTACTCCCAACTGCTGTTCTCTAAAAAAACTTGCCGCAACCCCATAAACTGCATCAAAATGCATTTCTTTAGTAGAAATTTGCACTTCTGTTAAGATCCCGTTTATACCAAAAACTTTAGTATGTAGACTTTGATATCCATTTGCTTTTGGATGCGCAATGTAATCACGAAATCTATCATTTATTGGAGTGAATTTACTATGAACAACACCCAAAACCTGATAACACTCTGAAACATTCTTTACGACAATAACCACTGAAATCCTGTTGTCCGCTGAGTCAACTGGCTGGCCCAATCTATTGAGTTTTTTGTAAATGCTAAAAAAATTTCTATGTTTGCTTGAAATTTCTATATCTAAATTTTGATCTTTACAGGCATTTTCTACCACCTTACCAAATTCTTCTGTTAATTCTTTGCGTTTTGGACTGCTGGCCTTATATTTTTTACTCAACTTTTCATACTCGTCTGGATACAAGTGCTTGAAACAATAATCTTCAAGCTGCATTTTAAAAGTCTGTATACCAAGTAAATTTGCTATTGGCACATAAATTTCCAGTGTCTCTGTTGCGATTCTACGTCTTTTTTCTGGCTCCTTCACATTCTGAAGCGTAGACATATTGTGTAATCTATCTGCCAGTTTAATAATAATTACTCTCAAATCCTTACCTGAATGCAAAAACAGCTTTTTTAAAGAATCTATCTGCAGATTCGGCATGTTATGTTGATAGTGAACCTTGGACAATTTAGTTATTCCATCTACCAAAAACGCCACCACTTCTCCAAATTTTTCTCTAATTTGATCCAAAGTATACTCAGTGTCTTCTGGAACATCATGCAAAAGCGCACAAATCAAAGTATCCTCATCCGCATGTAACTGGGTCAAAATACCCGCGATTTCAACCGGATGGGATATGTAAGGAGTTTTACCATCTTTTCGTAGTTGCCCTCGATGCGCCAGCTCCGCAAAATCAAAAGCTTCAATAAATCTAGCCTCATTAAACTTGGGCATATAAGCCTTAATCCCTTTTATAATCTCCTGGAGGTTGAAATATTGTTGATATTCTTTCATTTAAGAGCTTAAAAGTTGATGTCAATTATTACATATGCTTGATCTAAAGGCAACTTTTAGAATTGAAAAAAACTCCAAAAAAGGGTATAATACAGGGATTAATTCAATTTTTGACCTCATGGCAGAGAATATTAACAAATTTACAGAAGCGGATCTCAAAAGGGGTCATTATTTTAAAATTAACTTTGAAACCGAAGGAGCTCATCCAATTCATCCGGTCCAACATGCTCATGATAACAATGAAAAACCGGTTGAGGAAGACGAAAACAAACATCGCAATATCAAGGAGATTTTTAAAGATGGTTTGCGCCAGATTATTGCCAGTCTTGTAATTTTGGTGATTGGGTTTTTACTTCTAAACTGGTCAGCCTACTATAAAATAGTGTCAAGTAAATGGGATCAATACTTTGGCACTCAAGAAGTAAGCCCATTAAACGACCTGGCAAAGCCAAAAACACCGGTTTACAGCCAAGAGGAAATCAAAACCAGCAATGACCCAAGGGTGCAAAAAAAACAAATTCCCTCTCTCGATTTAGCTATTACTCCTATAGATAGCCGATTGATAGTTCCAAGAATCAATCAAAACATCCCAATAGTCACTGTTAGTAGCGACAGCCTTATCAAGAGGGATTGGGGAGCTCTCGAAAAAGAAATGCAGGGTGCATTAAAAAATGGAGTTGTTCATTATCCCGGCACAAGCTTGCCCGGCCAGACTGGTAATGTCGTAATTACAGGTCACAGTTCATATTTCCCATGGGATCCAGGCAAATTTAAGGATGTTTTTGCCTTACTACATCAAGTAGTCCAAGGCGATAAAATCATTGTTTATCACAATCAAGACAAATATCTCTACGAAGTCGAAGAAATCAAAATTGTTTTACCTGATAATATCGATGTTCTAAAGCAAACTACTGATGATAGAATAACACTTATCACTTGTACTCCGGTTGGTACCAATCTAAAAAGACTTATAGTCGTAGCAAAACTTATCGCCGTTAACGATCAGGCGATCGACGAACAAGCTCAGAGCGTTACAAGATAGCCTAAACTAAGTCTACATATTATCCAACTTCTGTAATAGATCCTGTTCTTGAGAGGCTTCAGCCTGTTTGCTGGCAGTTTCGGTAGCTTTTAACTGATCCATTCTCTCTTTAATCTTGGCCTCATCTAATGGCGTAGCAACTGGTTTATCTCCGGCTTTTTGCATTTCTGCCTTATATTCTTGATCCAATTTTGCTAATTGATCTCTTTCATTCACCAAAATCTCTCTAAACTTTACAATTTGTTCTTCAGACATGATTGGCATAATTTGCAGCCAATATTCTCTTTCTTCCTGATTCATTGATTCAGTTTCATAAATCAATTTTACCAAGTCTGGGAATTTTTCACGAACAATAGCTGGCACTATATATTTTATCTCTGCCTCAGCAATATATTGTTCCGCAGTTTTATTTTTATCCACCACGACTCCACCTGTACCTGCCGTGGTCGTTTGGGCTGTTTGAGCTACTTGTGTTTGAATATTATCGGCCATTTGTTTTTATTACTTTCTGATTTTAGCTTAACTGAAATTTTTTATAAAGATTTAAGTTTTTCAAGTTTTTGAATCTGTTCTTCCATTGCGGCAATATTGTCCTCAAATCCTCCAAACTTATTTTCTTCTTCTTGAAGTTTCGATGCTATGTCTTCACCAAAATCTTTATCTCCTTCACTAAACTCTTTATTTTCTTCACCTAATGCATATTTCTCTCTTAAACTATTAACATTTCTATTATTTTTATCTCTCATCTCCTTGTAATAAACCAAAAATTCCTCAAGTATTCTCAAACTTTCATTACGTTTTCCTCTGATATTATTCTTTGTTTCCTCATCCAAAAGGTTATTTTTTAATAATTCAGTTAAAGCTACAACGCTTTTTGCTAAATTAATTCTATTTTGAGCAGAATTATACATGTTATCAAAATCATCATCATTAACAGGAAAGTTAAAGAACTGATTTAAGTTTGCGTCGTGCTCTTTTAGGTCTGCCGTATTTGGCACAAAACCAGCCAATAGACCAAAACCTCCTTTTATTGGAGAGTCCGCACTATTTAATTTTGCTTTTTTAACCTCCTTGGTTTTTGGATCAAAATACTCAATTTCATTCTCAATCTCAGTTGCACGTGCCACTAGTTTTGTCGCAGTTTTTAAATCACTAACAAAAACTAAAATAGTCCCCGGAACTAATTTATTAGCCATAATCACCTCGCTTGAAAAACCCTTGTAGTTAGAACTGCTCGTTTCTATCAATTCATAAGTCTCAAAATTTGGCGTCAACAAAGACGTCTTGGCGTTTAGCAATTTTGCACCAAGCGTTTTTGCATCCTCAATTGTGCTGATTCCCCACATGCTCTCACATATGTATCTTGTGGAAGCTTGCTCTTCTTTTGAAGCTAGATCTTTTTCATCTTTTAGGTTCAACAAATCTTTAGCAATTTTTTCAGCGTCCGGATTGGATTTTTGTTCCAATAATTTTGTTTTTTCATCTGGTGATGGCTTAGCCGAATCACTTTTTGCACTATCCAAAAATTTACCAGGCCACAGATCAATATATTTATTATATTTAGCCATTAAAGCATACAAACTTAATAGCATATTTGTAGCCGCTCCTTCCATATCTGGATTGTTTTTTATATCTTCTTTTAGTCTTTTATACATCTCTTTACCCTCACCCTCTGGCAAATCCTTCAAAATGGGATCTTCTGCTTCAGCCAATTTTTTTTGCGCTTCGGTCAGCTCTTTTTCCTTTGTTATATTTTCCGCCATGGCATCTGCCTCAGCCTTCCTAGCTTCAGGAGTATCCTCAGCTGGATTAATCTGAGGTTTCAAAGGAGTATAAAGTTTTTCTGGTTCTGGAATCGGTTCTGGCCCTGAGCTTAATGTATCTCCCATTTTTTTAAATTATGAATAAATCGCCGCCATGATATTCAAGGCGTTCTTTTGTAAGTCTTAATTCACTTACTTGGTAAAAAATTTGATAAGTATCTTTGTAGCCTGCATCATATAAACCCTTAATATTTCTTATAGCAGTCAGCATATTTTGAGCTTCGATATCTGTTTTACCTTTCTGCACATTATCCAGTTTGTTATAAACTTCATCATTCAAAAGACTACTCGGACTATAGAGATTAATTTTGCCCTCATTCACAAGTTTTACAATCAGTTCCAAAAAGGCCTGATCTTCTGGATTAACCGCCTCTTGAGTTTTTAAAGGTGTATTTAATTCTTTTTGTACTTGCGGGTCAATTTGATTACTGTCCATATTGGTTGAATAAATCTGTAAATTATAGCAGAATTAAGAAAAATAATCAATCTAATGGACAGAGCACAAGCCAAAGAGCGTATTGAGAAATTAAAAGCCAAAATCAAGGACTTAAATTACAAGTATTTTGTTTTAAATGAATCAGAAGTAGACGAGTCTGTCCGCGACTCCCTAAAACGTGATTTAATTGAGATGGAAAGCCAGTTTCCAGAGTTTGTCACCCCTAATTCTCCAACCCAGCGTGTTGGAGCCACTCTTTCCGGTAAATTTGCCAAAGTTAAGCATAGCAAAGCCAAATATAGCCTTTCGGACGTTTTCTCTGAGGATGAAATCAGGCAGTGGTACGAAAGAAATCAAAAATCCCTTATCGGAAAAGTAGAATTTATTTGCGAACTAAAAATTGATGGTCTGAATATCAGTATTCAGTACGAAAATGGCCATTTTAAGCGCGCTTTAACTCGAGGTGATGGAGAATTTGGTGAGGACGTAACTCACACAGTCAGAACAATAGAATCAATACCATTATCTCTCAACGAGCCCATAAACTTTGAGGCTTCCGGTGAAGTTTTTTTTCCAAAAAAAGCTTTTGAAAAACTCAACCAAGAGCAAGAGGCTTTAGGCGAAGAAAAATTCGCCAATCCACGCAATACCGCCGCTGGCACTGTCCGCCAATTAGATCCACGAATTACAGCCCGCCGAAATTTAGATATGTTCTTTTATCAAATTGATGCTAATGGCTCTGATAAGCCTATAAATGAACAGGAAGATATACTCAAAACGCTAGCTCATCTCGGCCTAAAAATCTGCAAATTATATAAAAAATGTACCTCCATCGATGAAGTTATAGAATATTGCCGCGAGTGGCACAAAAAACGAGATAGTTTGCCATACGAAATAGATGGAGTAGTTATCAAAATTAACAGTTTTGAGCAGCAAAAAATTCTTGGGCATACGGCCAAAGCCCCAAAATACGCTGTCGCTTACAAGTTTCCAGCGGCGCAGGTTAGTAGTCAAATTCTCGATATTATTCTGCAGGTTGGTCGCACAGGGGCAATTACACCAGTTGCTGTTATGAAGCCAACTCTCGTAGCCGGAAGTACCGTTTCCAGAGCCACTTTGCACAATGAAGATGAAATTAGAAAAAAAGATATTAGAATAGGGGACACGGTCATCATCCAAAAAGCCGGTGACGTCATCCCTGAAGTTGTAGAAGTTATAAAAGATCTCAGGACTGGTAATGAAAAAGAATTTAATTTTCCGGAAGAATGCCCGATTTGTGGCTCTCCTATTCTCAGAACTGAGGGCGAAGCCGCCTATTATTGTAGCAACAAAAATTGTTACGCCGTTGAAAAAGAAAAAATTATCCACCTTGTTTCCAAAAAAGCTTTTGATATTGATGGCTTGGGCGAAAAGGTAGTTGAGCAATTTCTCACCACTGGCCTGATCCAAGATGCTTCTGACGTTTTTAAATTGGTTCCAGAAGATTTTAAGAATTTAGAACTCTTTAAGGAAAAGCGTACAACTAATTTATACAACGCCATTGAGAAATCCAAAGAAATCGCTTTGGACAGATTTATTTACGCTTTAGGAATTCGTCACCTTGGTGAGCAAATTAGCTATGAATTGGCTCAATACTTAAAGGATCGAATACAAAAGTTGAACAGCGGTTTTATTCTCCCAACTGCGCTCTACGAAACTATGCAATCACAAACCGCCGAAGATATCAAAAATTTAGAAGGCTTTGGAGATAAAATTGGAGACACCGTCTATCTCTGGTTCCAAGAATCACTCAACCAGGAATTTTTAAATAAACTCCAAAACCACGGAGTAAAAATTACCACTGACAGTCTTGTGACATCTGTAAAATCATTAGAAACCAGTTTTGTGCTCACTGGTACCCTTGAAACCATGACTCGAGACCAGGCTAAAGCACTAATCAAATCCCAGGGTGGCAAAGTCCTATCTGCAATTAGCAAAGAAACCGATTATCTGGTCGTTGGAGCTGAGCCTGGATCCAAACTCAAAAAAGCCGAGAGTCTAGGCGTAAAAGTATTATCCGAAAAGGAATTCCTTGAATTAATTGAGAACCTCTCCACCAAAAATCTCTAAAGCTTCATCCACCATTGGCTTTGATTCCTCTGGTTTTTCTGCTACAGCGGATTTTATTTCAAAAGCAGTCAAAACTCCCACAACTTTAACACTGAAGCCAAGGACTTCTTCAATTGTTCTTTCGATCTCTACTCTGTTTTCGCTTTCCGTAGCTTTATCTTTGTAAAAACTTGTCGCAAAACCCAATGTCAAAGTTTTATTATCAAAACCCGCTAACGACCCGTTTTTAAGCGCCATTTTTAATGCTGGAGTTTTTATTCTCTCAATTACTCTTGGCCAAGTATCCTGGAATGTTTTTAAATCTGCATCAGTAATATTAACTTTTGGTTGTTCAATTCTCTCAAGATTTTGATGTACACGTTCAACGGCAACTTGATTTTCAGCCCTAACCTCGCCAGCTGCTTTTGCAGAATTAATGACTGGCTTCACTTCTACTATCTGCCTAATATTCTGAGTAATTTCTATAATCGCCATCTCTAAAGGTAACTGTGGAATTATAGAATCAGGCCTTTCTGCAGCCTTTTGAACTATATCAATAATCCTCAATAATTTCGCAGTTTCATTAACTTCTCCCGCATGTACACTCTCAAGCATTTTAACCCTAACCAACTGAATAAATTCATGTAAGAATTGTTTCAAATCGCTGCCTTGCACGTGTAAATCATCCACTATACTCAAGGCTTCTACAGTTTTATTTTCAATCAAACACTCAAAAAGTTTTTGCAATAATGAACTATCACTTAATCCCAAAATCTCCTGCACACGGCTAAAATTTAATTCTCCATTAACTTGTAACTGTTCAACCAAACCAATCGCATCCCTCAGTCCACCTTCTGAATATTTTGAAATCGCCTCCAAAGCTTTGTCTTCAGCCTTAATCGACTCTTTTTGCGCAATAAACGCCAGGCGTGACATCAAAGCTTTGCTATTAATTCTCCTAAAATCAAAACGCTGACATCGTGAAATAATCGTCTCTGGAATTTTGTGAGCTTCAGTAGTTGCGAGAATAAAATACGCATGAGAGGGCGGCTCTTCGAGGGTCTTAAGCAAGGCATTAAACGCCTCCTTAGTCATCATGTGTACTTCATCGATAATATAAATTTTGTATTTGGATCTAGTCGGTGAAAAATTAATTTTTTCTTTTAAATCTCTAACCTCATCAATACCACGATTTGAAGCCGCATCAATTTCTATCAGATCAATCAGTCTACCATCATTAATCTCAGTGCAGAGCTCACATTCATTACATGGCTCAAACCCATCTTTTTTATTACTGCAATTTATCGCTTTTGCAATGAGTCTCGCAGTAGAAGTCTTACCTGTCCCTCGTGGTCCAGTAAACAGATAAGCATGCGAAATATGGCCAGTCTTAAAGGCATTAATCAAGGTTGTCTTAATATGTTCCTGACCAACCAGGTTATCAAAGTTTTGCGGTCTGTATTTGCGATATAAAGAAATTTCTTCCATAAAATTTTTAGATTTGCCTGCCCGATATCAGGAGGGACCAGATGATAACACAGGAAATTTTAAACCGCCATAACTTTCTTAATAATTCTTCTCAAGCCTTTTTCAAATTCTTCTCGAGAGAAATTCAAGGCATGCTGACGTATAGTCGCAGGTTTATAGAATTTTTCGTTGTACATTAGGCGAGCCAGCCCATCTTCCATTGATTCTACAGTTGGCTCAAAAAAGAATTCCCCGGTTTTACCTGAAATCACCGTCTCGGTTACTCCACCCTTGCCATAAGCCAAAACCGGCTTGCCACAGGCCATGGCCTCCACTGGTGTAATCCCAAAATCCTCTTCTCCGGCAAAAATCAAAGCTCTACAATTCTCCATATATGTTTTGACTGCTGCATCGTCTTTAAACCCTAAAAATTCTATATTATCTCCAGCCATCATCTCGAGATGTTTGCGCTGCGGCCCATCACCAATCACTACCAATTTTCGGCCAATTTTATTGAATAACTGTACCGCCAAATCAATCCTTTTATATGGAGTCAAAGTCGAAACAATCAAGAAATATCCTTCATTTTTGCCAGTAGCTTTAAATCTCTCCACTTCTACCGGAGGGAAAACTACCTCACTCTCCTGGTCATAATATTTTTTAATACGTTTGCTGACATTCGCAGCATTGGCAATATATAAATCAGGCCTATCTGCCGCAATTCTGTCCCCCTGCCTTAGGTATTTCATCAACAAGGCATAAACAATTTTTTTCAAACCTTTAATGTCATTTTCTCTCCTGTATTCTCCACTCCAATCCCAGGCATAACGCATTGGAGAATGGCAATAACAGATATGTTTTGTATTAAGTGGAGTGATAATCCCATGTGCAAAAGCGGTGCTCGAACTAATTACTAAATCGTATTCAGCAAAATCAAAATACTCCATGGCTCGCGGCATTTTGTGGGTAAAAAATCTATATCTCTTACGTAAAAATCCTGGGAGTTTTTGTAAATGAGAAGGTCGCACTCTTTCTTTTGGAAAAACTTTACCCACCTTTTCTTCGTCGTAAAGTAAGGTAAAAATTGGCGCCTTTGGAAACATTTCCGCTAACACTTTTACCACTCGTTCAGCACCACCAAGTTTTAATAAAAAATCATGAACAATTGCTACTTTCATAAGACCAATATGATCTAAAAATTACTGCTTTTCAAGAATATAAAAAGAGCCCTCTCGCCTAAACGAGAGAGCTCCTAATCAATTCAGATCAAATTACTCACTCTTAGTCTCTGCTTCTTCTTTAGTCACCGCATCTTCTTCTGTCACTGCTGCTTCATCTGTAGTCTCTCCTCCAGTTGGTTCAAGAATTCCTTCTTCACTAGCATCAGAATCTAGAGAATCCATCAAGTCTCCAGCACAAGTTTCCAAAGCTTTGCTTACGGCAGCCTGTACATCAGCGTCTGTCTTGTACTTAGCAGCAATTTCTTTCATAGCCTCATTGTCATCAACTGGGAAATCGTATTTTGCAAAAATATCCTTTGTCTTTTGTTCTAGAGATGGATCAGAAATATCATCAGATTGGAAAATCATACAAGTTACTTCTACTGTTGCATCAGTAAAAGCTTGTTTTTCATTTTCTGGACCTTTCTTGCCACAACCAACAAGCACTAAAGCACTTAACATAACACTAGCAATCAATTTCTTCATAGGAAATTTTTATTAAATAAATACGTACGAAAGTATATAGACTTAAAACCAGCTGTCAAATTCCTTAAGCGTTCTTGTGTTTAATACATCAGCTTTTTCCAGCCATCCACGTCTTGCCATTCCAACACCAAATTTCATGAATTCCGGGTTTGTTACACTATGAGAATCCGTATCAATTGTGAATTTTGCACCCTTAGCTTTTGCTATGCGAATATACTTATCAGCCAAATCCAAACGTGAAGGATTTGCATTTATCTCAAGGGCTACTTTATTCTGCACGCAGGCCTCAATCACTTTTTCCATATCAAATTCCATCTCCGCTCTTTTATTAATTAATCTACCGGTTGGATGAGCCAAAATCATTGTGTATGGATTTTCTAACGCTGCAATTATTCTCGCAGTTTGTTCCTCAGCTGGCAGGCGATTATGCATATGCGCACTCACGATCACCACGTCCAATTCTTTTAAAATTTCATCACTAAAATCCAAACTTCCATCTTTCAAAATATCAACTTCACAACCTTTTAGAATTTTAATCCGACCCTTTAATTTTTTATTTAACGCCTCAATTTCCGCCCACTGAGCTTTAATTTCTTTTGTACCCATTCCACCAGTAACTGCCATCACCGAAGAATGATCTGTCACCGCAAAATATTCATAACCCCTACCAATAAAAACTTCGGCCATTTCTTCTAAAGAATTTTTACCATCGCTATAAGTTGTGTGATTATGCAAATCAGCTTTTATATCTGTTAATTCAATGAAATCCGGCATTTTACCGTGTTCAAGTGCATATTCAAACTCACCATCATTTTTACGAATTTCCGGTATAAAATAGGGAAGTCCCACCGCCGCAAAAACCTCTTTTTCAGTTTTACCAGCTATCACTTTTTCATCTTTCAAAACTCCATATTCACTAACTTTTAATCCCATCTTTTTAGCCATATCTCTAATCCTCACATTGTGATCTTTGCTACCTGTAAAATAATGTAGAGCCGCACCAAAAGTATCATCATTTATAACTCTCAAATCCACCTGCATTCCACTTTGCAAAATCACACTCGCACGCGTTTCGCCTTCTGCCATAACCTTCAAAATCTCTTTGTAGCTCACGAAATGTTTGGTGATTTTTGCTGTATCTTTTTCAGGATTTTTTACGGTTACAAGAATATCCACATCCCCAATTGATTCCTGCCATCTGCGCAAACTTCCAGCATACTGCATTTGTTTTATCCCTTCCACCTGACGCATATATTCCAAATAATTTTCCGCTTCATTCAAAGCATCATGTATCAAATGTCTTTTAGTAGAAAAACTACTAAACTCCTCAATTGCTTTTAGAATTTCACTCTCACTTTTTGGCCCCATTTTCGGCAATTTAGACAATAAATGCTTTTCTGCCGCCTCTTTTAATTCTTTAATATTTGTAATTTTTAATTCAGAATAAAACAGCTTAACTTTTTTTGGCCCTACACTTCGTAAATTCATCATTTCCAATAATCCAGCCGGAATTTCCGCCTTTAATCTTTCATGTTCTTCACATTTGCCCGTCTCAATTAATTCGATTATTTTTTCTTTCAACACTTTACCAATCCCAGGCAGTTCATCTAAAACCTGACGATTTTTAGCAACGACCTGTCTCAAATCAATTCCCAGATTCATAATAGTCAAAGCCGCTTTCCTATATGCATTTACTCTAAAAAAATCCACACCCTTTATCTCAAGAATATTACCAATTTCATCAAACACTGCTGATATTCCTTTATTATCCATAATTTATTTTTTAAGGATTTCCAGAGTTTCTTTTGCCGTTTTTTGCCACGAGAATTTTTTTAGCTGCTCGCTACCTTTGGCAACCAAACCTTCCATGTATTTATCCATGTAAACCAAAAGTTCAAGTCCCTCAGCCATGTTATTCACATCATATGGATCGATATAGTGCACGGCTTCTTCTGCAACTTCAGGCAGTGAAGAAATGCTTGAACACAAAACCGGTTTCTTAAAATAAAAAGCTTCCAAAATTGGCAGACCAAATCCCTCATACAAAGACGGAAAAGTAAAAACACTACAATATTTAAACAAAGCGGTTTTTTCTTCCTGAGTAATATAACCCGGCATAATAACTTTATGTGCCAAACTCAACTCATTAACTTTTTTAAGAAGTTTTTGGAAACCAACTCCACGTTTGCCAGCCAAAACCAATTTATAATCAGGATTTTTCTTTTCAAAAAGTGCAAAAGCCTCAACCAACCGTACTAAATTCTTTTTAGTCTCAAGTCTTCCCACAAAAAGCAGATATTTGCTCTTAGGCGTTAATTCAAAGTATTTCAAAACTTCTGACTCTTCAAAAATCTTATCATCCACGTCTGCCGGCGCCTCAAAACCATGCAAAACAACTTTAATTTTGCTCTCATCACAATTATAAAAATTCACTAAATCTTTTTTTGTCGCCTCACTTGGCACCACAATTGTAGTCGCATGTTTCACCGCAAACTTACAACTCCAATTTAAATAATGATAATGCAAAAATGAATAAGCTTTTCGCAAATATTTAAACGCCACATCGTGAATCATAATCACACTTTTTTTGGGCAGAATCAGAGGAAAAGCGTGCGAAGGCACAAATAAATTATCAGGTTTATTACGTTTTATCTCTCTCGACAAAGCCCACAAAGTCCAAAACCTTTTCGCTTCAATTTTTTTAACTTTCACATGTTCTCTATAATCTTCGAAAACCGTTTCATCAAAGCCATTTTTTGTATAAAGAATAATCTCATCCGGATTTTTGCTGCGCGCATTTTCCCGCACAATTCCATTAATAATATGCCAGCTATACCATTCCACACCTGTTGCTTGCGAATCCCTAAATCTTGATGCATCAATTCCAATTTTCATATTTAGAAGTTAACAGACGGGAGCCTATATCGCAAGGGAGCTCTGGCGACAACCAATCCACAAATATATTTAACTCCAGCCTGTTTTAACGCTTCACTACAAGCCTGCATGGTACTTCCAGTTGTGGCCACGTCATCAATTAATAAAACAGTTTTACCTTTTAAAGTTTCTAAAAAACCTTCCTTTACCCTAACCACACCTTTCAAATTTTCCAACCTCTCTTCCCTGTTAGAATGAGCCTGCGTTTCTGTCTGTTCAATTCTCTCCAAATAATCGCCAAAACCAATCTTGCAATGCTCAGCAATATATCGCGCCAATAATTCCGCCTGATTAAAACTCCTGAATCTCACCCTCGATTTATGGCTCGGCACCGGCAAAATCACTAAGTTATCCTTCGGGAACTTATGACTGTGATAGGCAAACTGAGCCAGCAAAATTCTTCCCAGATCCTGAGAAATTTCCCTAATGAATTTATACTTCAACGTCGTAATCAACTTTTGAATTAAAGATCGCGGCAAATAATCCACACAAACCAACAGCTGATCAAAGCCAAGTCCGCTCCTGCACTTCAAACTGCAAAAAACTCCATTCTCATTCCACTTGCGGCAATTCGGACAACACTGGTTTTTATATTCAAAAAACTGCTTCAAACATTCTTTACACAAATATCCTTCATTCTTCCCACAGCCCAAACACGCCCTGGGAAAGACAAAATCCAACATCCAACTAAAAAATTCTCTTATCTTCATAAGAGCAATCTAGCAGGCGGACATTAAATTTTTATTAAATTTTGTTAAAATCTTCACCCGCCTCTGGAGGGTTTTTAAAGCATATCCCAAAAAACCTCAAATAAAAGTACCATCCCAATTCCACCAACTGCCGCTCCCAAAAAAGCATAAAGCAATGACTTTTCACTTTTAACCGTAAAAAGCCCAACTATAGAAAACAAAAATGCCGGCCCAATGTAATATTTCCCACTCATCTGCATCAATTCTTCTTCTGAATACTTATCGAAGTTCATTCCATAAACATAAATCCCATATCCAATAACACCCAAAAATACCAACATATAAATTACGTCCAAAACTTTACTTCTCTCTGGAACTATTGGAACATTTTGGTTAAGATCCATATGTTTTAGTTAAATATTATTTAGAAATTAGCATGGAAGATCAGAGTAGGGAAGGCATAAATATTGAGAAGTTATTACAATGTTTTAGATTATTAATACCAGAAAACTCTAAAACTTTGGCTAGAATTAAGCACTTTTACGAGCTCGACCTTAACCAAATTAAACAAACTACAGGTGTAGAATTAAAAGGACTCATTTTGGATGTGGATGGTTGTCTCTCACCAAATCACCAAGACCTCTTACCAGAAAACATCGCACATCTCAAAAAACTCGCAGACGCAGGAATCAAAATCCTTCTTTATTCTAATATGATCTGGACTAACCGTTATGAAAACCTGGATCCAAGAATTGAAGTCCTCACAAATCTTCCACCAAAACCAAATCTAAAAGGTTTTGAAATCGCTGTCTCCAAACTCAATCTCCCAAAACAAAACGTAGCCATGCTAGGGGATAGTTATATGACTGATGCCGGAGCCATTCGTGCCGGTTTACATTTTATTCACGTCGTGCCAATCCCAACTCCCAACGGCCAAAACAAAATCCACGACTTGTTCAGAAATTTTTTTATCCGCCTTAGTAAATTTTATGACCGCTTCAACTAAAAATCTAAAAATTGCCACTTTGAATTTTTGGGGAGGACCCTGGCCTTTTACTATTCACAAAAGGGCGAGATTTAAAAAGCTAATCAATATTATAAAAAAAGAAAAATTTGATGTTTTGGCATTACAGGAGGTTTTTATGAATAGTGATTATAAAAAATTGGCATCAATATTTAAAAATAAGTATTACTTCTACAAAAAAAAGAGCTTTATTCTTAACTCGTCCGGCCTTGTTATAATGTCTAAATTCCCTTTGTTTAATGAGAAATATATCCCTCTAAATAAACAATACTTTTTGGCAAAAGGCGTACTACAGGCCTCAATCAAAATTAACAACAGAATCTTTGAATTTACCAATCTGCATCTTACTTATTGCCCTTCCTACGAAGTCTGCAAAGAAGAATACTCAAGATTGATGTCGGTAATTACGAGCAGCAACAGCATAGTTATGGGCGATTTTAATATTAATTTTCCAGAATTTCATTTGCCAAAAGGTTACAAATTTCTTTCCGATCCAGCTAACATTACTTTAGAAATAAAAAATCATTATTCCACCGCCGGCAGCAACAAAATGCACCAGCCCGAGCTAACCATTGATTTCATTATCAGCAATGCAAATCTCAAAGTTATCTCCACCAAAACCGACAATCAAAATATCGTTTCCGATCACTATCTCGTCAGCTCAACTATAGCTTTAGAATAATACCTGGAATATAGTCTTCTCAATTATAAATTTTTTAACTTCTATGAAACTAAAATCTTTGTATCTATGCTTAGTCCTTTCTTTAGCCATCTCTTTTACTGCTTGTTCAAAACAAAAACTAGTAATTAAAGAAGAAATTATCGATACTCGATCTGAAACCGAAAGACTTTATGATTTAACGGGCTCAAAGGATGAGGCCTGGGTTTTTCTTGTTATGGTAAATACCGCAAGTTCAGAAATTGATTTTTCTTATTTTGATAAACCTGAAAACTCTGCTGCATTTATTGTTGCCCCCGGCTCACAAGAAGGTGATGACATAACTGGAGAAAGCAACGTTATTTTGGGAGTTCCAAAAAATCTTGAGTCAAAAAAATATTACTTAATCGACAATATTTCCGGAGCAACCTGGGATTTTTATGTTAAACCAACATACAAATCTGTAATTCTAACAGTTAGCGATGGTGAGCCCTATAATGTAGACATTCGCTATCTGTAAAATATGAATAAAAACTGTACAAACTGTCATAAGCCATTCGATATTACCACTGACGATAGCGCCTTTTACGTTAAAATGAAGGTTCCAGAACCTACACTATGCCCTGACTGCCGCATGCAGCGCTTGATGTGTTTTAGGAATGAGCGTGCTTTATTCAAAACCAAATGCGCGCTTACAGGTAAAGAAATTCTCTCAATCTATCCACCAACTGCAAAAGCCACAGTTTACGATCAAAAAGTTTGGATGGGGGATCAATGGTCTGCGCTTTCTTACGGCCAGGATTTCGATTTCACCAAGCCATTTTTTGATCAATTCTCAGAATTATATTTCAAAGTTCCAAGAATAAATCTCGATAACACTAACAACGAAAACAGCGACTACTGCAATGATACTTCTGATCAAAAAAACTCATATTTATGTTTTAATATGCATCGCGGCGAAGATTTATATTACTGCACCACCGGAGGATATGGTAAGGATTGCGTTGACCTCTTTTGGTGTATCCAATGCGAACTTTGCTACGAATGCACAAAGACTTTCGAGTCCTATCATTGCTTCTGGTGTTTCAATTCTAGCAACCTAAGCGACTGTTATTTTTGCGAAGATTCTTATAGTTGTAAGAATTGTTTTGGCTGCATCGGCCTTCATCAAAAGGAATATCATGTCTACAATAAGCCAGTTTCTCGCGCTCAGTTCGAACAATTTATTTCAGAATTTAAATTCACTCATCAAAATATCAAAAAAGCTCAAGATAAACTTTCTGAACTTCGCCTTCAAGTTCCTCACAAAAATCTCGAAATCGCTCAATCCGAAGACTGCCTCGGCGACTATATCACCAATTCAAAAAACTGCACTCAATGTTTCGACGTTATGCACTCTCAAGATGCAAAATATGTTTGGGATGCGATTGTGAATGATAGTTACGATTGCTTCAACACCGGCTCCATGCCTGCGACTTCACTCATGTATCAGTGCGTGGGCGTTTATAATTCCACCAATGTGAAATTTTGCTTCCGCTGCGATTATTGCAACGACGTAAATTACTGTGATTACTGCTCAAATTGTCACGATTGTTTTGGCTGTATTGGGCTTAAACACAAGAGTTACTGCATTCTCAATAAGCAATATTCCAAACAGCAATACGAAGAATTGCTCCCCCGCATTCTTGAACCAGGAGAATTTTTACCAGCCAAATTAAATGCTGTTGGTTATAACGATTCTGTAGCTCAATATTACATGCCTTTATCTCGAGAAAAAGCCATTGCTCAAGGTTTCAATTGGAATGATTACGAAAGTCCAAAACTAGATTTAGAAAGCCTCGATGCCAAAGATTTACCAGATAGTATCGAAGAAGTTTCCGATGATATTTTGAATAAACGTATCAAATGTGAAAAAGATCAAAAATATTTTAGAATAACTGCCCAAGAATTAGCCTTCTACAAAAAACACAAAATCTCTTTACCACACCTCTGTCACGACTGCCGCCACTTCGCCCGCAAAGCCAAAATGAACCCTCGTGTTTTATACGACGGCCACTGCGCAAACTGCCAAACGGCCTTCAAAACCACCTATTCCCCAGCCCGCTCAGAAAAAGTTTATTGCGAAAAGTGCTATTTCGCTGAATTAGCCTGATCGGCAAGGTCATACATCTTTTTCCTGCCATTTAACGTTCCATTTTTTCAGCCCCCAAACATACGTTAGCGCATTTTAGTTTGATCAATTCACCCCTCTGAGGTTTCAGCATATGTTTTGTAAATGGCAATGCCTATTTTTGCTTATTATAAGCCAATAAAACGAGTTTTATTTCGACATTTTTTGCTAAAAGTCGCTAGTCGCAAAAGTTGATTTTTCGGCTTATTCTTGAGAAAATATTGGCAATAAAACTGACAAAATATATGCAAATAAACAAATTAGCTGACGAAAATTTATTCAGACTTTGCAAGGTTTACGGCGGACGGGCTTTAATGTGGAGAGCAAAATTTACAGGACTTTTACCAGAAGTTTTTAAACGCAAATTGTATGTAAAAAAAGGTTTTGATTCTATTTTTGAATTCGCCAAAAAATTAGCTGGCTTAAGTGAAGAGCAAGTAAGGCTAACTTTGAATTTAGAAAAGAAGTTTGAAAAATTGCCAGAATTGAAAAATTTATTAGTAAGTGGAGAAGTGAGCGTGAATAAATTGGCGCGAGTGGCTTCAATTGCTACTGCTGAAACTGAGCAATTTTGGGCTGAAAATTTGAAAAATTTATCAAAAAGTGCGGTTGAAACTTTGGTGAGGGATGAAAAGTTTAGGCAAGCAGAGAGCGACGTTGTTGTAGGTCGAGTTGGCTTGTTTGAGCCGCAAGGTGAAGGTAAATCTCTGCCCGGGCAAAGATTAGAATTATCAAGTGAGGTTGAAGAAAAATTAATAGAATTGCAGCAAAAAGGAATTAATGTAAATGAACTTTTGTTAGAGTTTTTAAAGAAGCGTGAAATTGAAATTGCTCAGGAGAAAGAGCAAGTTAGCCAGGAAATCCTCAAAAAAGAAGAAGAAAAAGAGCCGACCAGGCACATCCCTAAATCCGCTAAGGAAATTTTACATCAAGAGTTTGGCACAAAATGCGCAGTTAAAACTTGCAAGAAACCGTCAGCCAGTATACATCACAAAGTAGCATTCTCAATTACCAGGAGTCACGATCCGCGTTATTTAGTTCCGCTTTGCAAAGAACATCATGAATTAGAGCATGCGGTTAACTGGCAATACCAAGATATCAGAAGCAAACGGATGCAAAACTAAGCCCCTCTCTTCAACGCAATTTCCACGATCCTCAAAAGTATATTTTCATAGCTGATTTCGCTATTTCTTTTGCAGGTTTTGATAAAGTAACTCTTACGTGGGTTAAGTCCCGGTAGTAAATTTGCCTCAAGAAAGTACAAATCTCCATGTCCATCCATTCTTATATCAATTCGCCCGTAATCCCTGGCTCCCAGAGCAGTAAAGGCTTTCTTAGCAAAGGTTGAAAGACGTTTAAATTCTCTTGAATCTTCAACTGGAACTAAACGTTCATCGTCGTCTTTTTTGGCTTTATACGTGAGTATTTTATTACCGTCACTATCCGCAACTGCTATCATTTCAACAGGCATTGCTGTCTTTTTGCCATTACCTTCATCAAAAATCCCAACTGTGAATTCTCGTCCACTTAAGTATTTTTCTACCAAGGCCGGATTTTTGAATTCTTCATAAATTGATTCAACTTTTTTTTCAAATTCTTCAAAATTTGTAACCAAAGAATCGGCGCCAACACCTTTGCCACTGCCTTCATAAATCGGTTTAATGAATACAGGAAAAGGAATAGGCAGCTCAACATCTTTTTTGTACTGACCAGGCAAAGCCACAAAAAACGGAGATGTCTTGATATCGTTCTTTTGCATTTCTTTTTTCGCCAGAACTTTATCGAATTCCAGTTTGAGTGCCCCAACTTGTGACCCAGTATGATTGATACCTTTTGAGTCCAAATATTCTGAAAGCCAAATTTTATTTTTGGAATCTCTCAATAATGAACTTTTTGTAAAACCCACATATTTAATCCCCGAAAAAACCAAGTCCGGCTTTTTTTGCACCAACTTTTCCAAATCCTCTTTCTTTTTGATTATCGTAGTTCCTACTTCTGTAAAATAGTCTTTTAGGACATTACAAACTTCCTTGCACGATTCCAGACTCATAATATTCAAGCCTGATAATGAAGAAATTACGACTTCTATATGTTTATTCTGTTTTGTAGTCATGTTCGATGTAAGAACACTATCTTACCATCAATATGTTGAGATGCCTATTTTGCCACAAAACTGGTGGCGCCGAGCCAGGCTAGATTGAAAATGCCGCGCTGGGTATTTGCATAGATGCTACTTTCAATAATCAAGCCGATTAATTCATCTGAATTTAGAGAAATAATTGCCACCTTGTCTCCATAAATATTGATTTCATATTCAAACCAAAATTGCCTTTTGTTGATGAAAAGAATCTCGACTAGATTTTGATCAAAATCCTTTGGATAGTATTTTTCGGTATACTTAAGCCCCTTTTCAGAAATTGGCGAAAGCATTCGCGTTTTGATTTTTTGGTTAATTTTGCGGCGAGCGTAGTCTGCTAGATATTTTTCACCTAAAACATTCGGCAGATTTTCGAGGTTGGTGTAGCCAAGGATTTCGCCTGAAGATGTCAGCATATCTTCAAAAATTTTTTTAATTCCATCGGAGCCTTCGTAGTAATGAATCTTTGGACTGTAAGCGGAGTTACTTTTTAGTGTAAGTAGTTCAGGCAGAATTTCCTGGGCGCGATTAAGCAGAATTCGCTGCTTATTGACCAATGTCTGAGGAGGCTCGGCAGTAAAATACTTTATCCTGTTTTTTTCAAGGCTACTTATCAATTCTTTATCTCGCAATTTGCTTAAAGTATGATAGCAAGCCACTCGATTTACTCCCGCTCTTTTGGCGATCACGCTTACGCAGGAGCCCCCAAGCTCTAAAACCGTGACGTAAACTTTCGCTTCTTCTTTGCTTAAACCTAATTCTTCAAGTTCGTCTAAAAGCATAGTTGTAAATTTTTTTCTACAGTAATTGTAGCGGAAGTTTTTAGCCTTTTCAAGCCGTTTTGGTCCATTATATTAATTCAATCCCGTCATCTGTATGGACAATTTTACAATTCGATCTATGATTAAAATCATTAACAATTCAACTTATGCAAATTTGCAAGCAGTGCAATAAACAATTTGAAACACCGGAGCAGATGAAGAAACTGCTTAAAAATAAGGACCTGCCATTGCCGCCAAGTTGTCCGTCCTGCAGAATGCAAAGGCGCTTTGCATGGAGGAATGAGCGCAATCTCTACTATCGGAAGTGCGATCTTAGCGGCAAGCAAATTATTTCCATCTATCAAGCAAATTCACCCTATAAAGTTTATGAGCAACATGAATGGTATGGTGACAAGTGGGAGGCACTAGATTATGGGAGAGATTTTGATTTCAATCGTCCGTTCTTTGAACAATTTAAAGAATTAATGTTGGATGTTCCAAAAATTTCCGTTTTTGCTTCTCGTAACGAAAACAGTGACTATACCAATGGCGCTCAGCAGAATAAAAACTCTTACATGATCTTTGTGAGTGATCATAATGAGGACTGTTACTACTCTTATGCCATCGACAGCTGCAAGGATTGTCTGGAATGTTTTAACTGCTATAAATCCACTCTTTGCGTTGAATGCATTGACTGTAGCGATTGCTATCACGTTGCTTACTCGCAAAATTCCCATAATTGTAGTGAGAGTTATTTTCTTTACGACTGTAAAAATTGTCAAAACTGCTTTGGCTGCTATGGCTTACGCAGCAAAAAATATCACATTTTTAATCAGCCTCATTCAAAGGAAGAATATGAAAAAAAAGTAAAATCTTTGAATCTAGGAAATAGGCAAAAGTTGCAGGAAGTGATGAAATTTGTTGAACACAAGGCTAAGCAGCAGCAGATTCGCCAGTATTACGACGGCAACAATAATGATCATTCCACCGGCGATCATATAGTGGGCTGCAAGAGTTGTACGGAATGTTACGATAGTGGGGAGCTGGAAGATTGCGGCTATCTAATTTACAGTTTTAAATCCAAAGACTGTTTTGACGGCCATGTGGTAGTAGACAAGTGCGAGCTTTGCTATGAAACATTAGGGACGATCAATCAGTATGACACTCAGTTTACGTTTATGAGTTTTTATTCAAAAAATTCCATGTATCTGGATCATTGTGTTGGCGTGGAAGATTGTTTTGGCTGCAGTGGTTTAAAGAAAAAGCAGTATTGCATTTTCAACAAGCAATACACGAAAGAAGAATATTTTGAATTGCGTAATAAAATTATTGAACATATGAAGCAGACTGGTGAATGGGGTAGCCCGCCGGGGATTGAGTTGTCTCCCTTTGCTTACAATGAAACCGTGGCTCAGGATTATTTCCCATTGAGTAAGGGAGATGTTTTGGCACAGGGCTGGGTATGGTTTGAGGAGGATGAAAACGAAAGTGCCTATCAAGGTACGGTCTACGAGTTACCATCAGGGATTGAAGACGTGCCGGACGACATTGGTGAAAAAATATTGAAATGTGAAAAATCGGGAAAATTATATAAAATTATCCCGCAAGAGTTGCGTTTGTACCGTTTTCATAATTTGCCACTGCCTACAAAATGCTTTAAAGAAAGGCATTTAGATCGGGTCGCCAATCGCAATCCACGCCAGCTTTGTAAAAGAGCATGCATGCAATGCGGAATTGAGGTGGCAAGCTCCTATACTCCAGAACGTAAGGAGATAATTTATTGTGAGAAATGTTATTTGGCTGAAGTAGCCTGAGGTTAATCTGGTGGG
>ERZ1292640.94-Hain-H43-02um-R1-94-length-70976-cov-19_pt2 | contig 49650 bp, 34 predicted proteins | sample MGYA00564404_ERZ1292640 | MGnify/ENA primary metagenome ERZ1292640 (study PRJEB36523, sample SAMEA6512636) | groundwater metagenome | collected 2019-01-08 | study: AquaDiva: Metagenomics assemblies of 32 groundwater samples | reverse complement strand
CCCCCCCCCCCCCCCCCCCCGCGGCCGGAGTGGGGCTTCGCCGGACTGGCCGTGATCCGGCCGCTGCTCGAGGCGCTCGAAGCGGAACGCGATCGGCTGGGCCTCCTGAACCGCGCCGGCGTCGTCGCGGCCGCGGCTTCGGGTGCCCCCCGGTCGGAGTGGCTCCGCGCCCACGCCGCGGTCTTCCACTACGGCGCCTACGACCTCACCCAGCACCAGCTCGACTGGCTGGTCGCGCTGGGGGCCGCCGTCGCCACCACGGTATTCTTCCCCGGCCACGCCGGGTCGGATCGACCCGGATCGACAGCGGGGGAGCGTTCGCTCGACCCCTCGTTCCGGTTCGCCGAGCCCGCGCTGAGCGCGATCCGGCAGAAGGCCTCGTCCGAGCGCTGGGTGGTGCAAGTGCGCTCCGGCGGCGCCCGGCCGGAGCCGGTCGCCATCGAAGCGGCGGACCCGGACGAGGAGTTCGAGCTGATCGCGGAGGAGATCCGCAGGCTCGCGGAGCGGGAGGGCGTTCCGCCGTCCTCGATCGTCGTGGTCGCGCGATCCCTCGGAGATCCCGACGGCGCGCTCCGCGCGGCGGGCTCCGCGTTCACGCGCGCCGGGATCCCCTGGGAGACCCCGCAGGGAACGATCCTGTCGACGCTCCCGGCGGGCCGGGGCCTGCTCGCGCTCGCCCGCGCCTTCGCGGGGGAAGCGACACCCCGCGTCGCCGTGGAACTGCTCGCCCAGGACTGGCTCGACGTCTTCCCGCCGGCTGCGCGGGCGCTCTCCAGGGCTTCCGCGCTCGCCGGCCGGCTCCCGCCGTTCGCGGGGTCCGCGGACTGGACCGGGCTCGCCGCGGCGGGCGACCCCGGCTACGACCGGGCCGACATCGCGGTCGCCTCCGGGATGAGCCGGGGGCTCGCCCGGCTCGAGGGGCTGGCGGGGCGGTTCCCGGCCCGGGCCTCGTGGAAGGAGTTCGTCGGCCTGTGGATCGACTCGCTCGAGTCCGTCTGCGCGGATCGGGCTCCCGTCGAGGACGTCATCGAAGCCGGGCTGGAGGCGGTGGAGGAGCTCCGGGCCCTCGATCCCGTCGAGCCGGACGTGACGGCCGCCGTGTTCCACGCGCGCGTCCTGCGCGCGCTCGGGCACGCGGCCCTGCCCCTCCACGACCGGGCGGGCGGGGTCGGCGGCGGCGTCCGGCTCCTCGCGGCCATGGACGCGCGGGGGGTGCGCCCGCGCGTGCTCTTCCTGACTGGCGCCAACGACGGCCTCTTCCCCCGGATCTCGCACGAGGACCCGTTTCTCCGCGACGACGCGCGGCGGGCGCTGAACGACCCCCTGGGGTACAAGATCCAGACCAAGCGCGCGGACGGCGGGGCGGAGGAGCGCCTGCTCTTCCGGCTGCTCGCGGACGCGCCGACGGACCGCCTCTATATCATCTGGCACGCGGCGGACGGCCGGGGCCGCAAGGTTCCGCCGTCGCCGCTGGTCCAGACGATCACGGGTCCCATTGACTCGATCCTGAAGTCCGCGCGGGAACGGGCGGCGGAGCTGAGGTCCGCCGCGTGGGAATCCGCGCTCGGGGCGGCCGACCCCGCGCGGGCGTCCCTTTCGGCGGATGTCGTGCGGCTGCTCGACCTGCCGGTCCTGGGCGATCCCGCCGCGCGCGACGGTTTCCCGGCGGGGTCGCGCCCCGACCGGCTCCGGGTGACCCAGCTACGCGATGTCGCGGCCTGCCCCTTCAAGGTCCATGCCCGCGCCGCGCTCGGAATCGAGCCGCCCCGGTCCCCCCGCCACTGGTGGGAGCCGGAGGCCTGGCGGCTGGGCAACGTCATTCACGCGGCCCTGCACCACGGACTCGAGCGGCTGGTGGCCGATCCCGGGATCGGGGGCCGTGCCGCAGCGGCGGTGGCGGTGCCGGGCGCGCTGGCGGAGGAGATGCCCGCCCTCGGCCGCCTGCCCGTCTTGCGGGGCGCGATCGAGCGCGGCCTGGTTGGGCTGGTGGGGCCCGCGCTCGACGGCGAGATCCGGTGCCTGGCCGAGCTCGGATTGACCCCCGCGCGGTACGAGGAACGCCACGAGAAATCCTGGGTCGCGGGCGGGCTCACGCTCAGCTTCCAGGCGGACCGGCTGGACCGCGGCGCGGGCGGCGCGCATGTCACCGATTACAAGTCGCACGGGGGGCGCGACCGGTTCCCGAAGACGCCCAAGCTCGATCCCGGAATCCTCCAGGTCTCCCTGTACCACGAGCTCCTGGCCGCCGGCGAGGCCCCGCTGCTCTCGGTCCTGCACCTGGGGCTCGGCATGGCCCCGCCGGTCCAGCCCGTCCGGGCGAATGGGCCCGCGGCCGTGACGCTCCGGGACTCGGCGCTCGAGCTCGCGTCCGTCCTCGCGCGGAGCTGGCGCGAGTCCCGGGCCGTCCCTTGGCCGGACGACGCCCTGGGCCGCCCGGCCGCGTGGGAGCCCGGCTGCCGGTACTGCGATTTCCGGACCGCGTGCCGGTCGGACCATGCCCCCACGCTCGCGCGGCTGGAACTGTGCCCGGAGTTGCGCGTCCTGCGTGACGCCCTGCCGGCCACCCGGACCGAGCTCGCGGCCGCGGCCGCCGAGGCGGACGCGGCGGCCGAGGACGATGCCGCATCCGTGGGAGAGGGAGGATGAACGCACCTCTGCTACCCGACGCCGCGGATAGAAGCCGCGTGAGGGCCAGCCTCGCGAGCCTGGCGGTCGAGGCCTCGGCCGGCACGGGCAAGACCTGGCTCCTCGTCGACCGCGCGCTCTGGCTCATCCTGGTGCGCAAGGTCGATGTCGAGCGGATCGTCGCCCTCGCGTTCGGGGAGGAGGCGGCCGCCGAGCTCCGCAGCCGCCTGCGCGTCCAGCTCGAGCGCATCAGGACCGCGCCCACGCGCGACGCGCTGGATTCCGGGGTCCAGGCGCTGGCGCCGGGTGAGCCCCTGGGCGCGCTCCAGTCCACGGCGGCCAAAGCGCTCGAGGCGCTCGACCGGGCCCACCTCTCGACCATTCATTCGTTCGCCTCGACCCTCCTGCGGCTCTTTCCCGCCGAGGCCCGCGTGGACCCCGGGTTCGACGTCGTCGAGGATGCCGGGTTCGCCGACGTGATCCGCGAAGAGTGGAGCCGGTTCGTGGCGGGCGAGCTGGGGGAGTCCGCCCCCGCGCGCGAGCGGTGGCTGGCCGTGCTCGCGCGGGTCAAGCTCGGGGACCTCTTCGAGCTGGCGTCCGCCCTCGCGAACTACGAGACCGACCTGGAAGCCCTGCCCCGGGGACCGGTCTGCAGCCCCGAGAGCCGGCGCTGGCTCCGCGAGGTCGCGGATACCGCGGATGCGGTCCTCGCCGAGGTCCCGGAGTCGCGGCGGAAGGCCACTCAGGCGCTCGCGGGGTTCGCGGCGGCGCTCCGCGAGGCCGCGGACTCGGGCACGGAGGCGCTCCACGGTAGATATGAAGACATCGCGGCCGCCGCGGGGATGAACCGGGGCGACCTGCCCAAGGACGCTTCCCCGAAGACGCTGTCCCGGCTGCGGGAGGTCACGCTTCCCGCGAAAGCCCTTCGGGCCGTGCGGGACGAGGCCACGATCTTCGAGGCGGTCGCCCTCCTGCTCCCGTTCGCCCGTAGAGCCCGCGCGCGGCTCCTCGAGGAGGGCAAGCTCCCGTATTCGGGCCTGCTCGCGCTCGCGCGCGACCTCGTCCGCGGCCACCCCGGGATCCGCCGGGCCCTGGCGGGACGCTTCGACGCGATCCTGCTCGACGAGGCGCAGGACGTGGACCCGATGCAGATCGAGCTCATCCTGTACCTGGCCGCCGACCCCGGGCGCGAGGCGCCCCCCGAATGCCAGGCGGCGGCGTGGCGCGAGCTCCGGCTCGTGCCCGGCAAGCTCTTCGTCGTGGGCGACCCCAAGCAGTCGATCTACGGGTTCCGGGGCGCCGACGTCCGCGCGTTCGCGGCCGCGCTCGACCTCATGGGGGCGCAGGGCGCCGAGCGGCTCGCCCTCACGACGAGCATGCGGAGCTCGCCGCCGGTCCTGGCCGCGGTCAACGCGGTCGGCGCGCACGTCTTCACTCCCTACGCGCCCCTGGAGGAGTTCCCCGGCAGGCCGGGGGGGCCGAGAGCGGCCGGCACGGAAGTGCTCGTGGTCCCGCCCGAAGCCGGGCGGGACCCTGAGGCGGTCGAGGCGGAGGCCGTGGCCCGCCGCGTCGCGGGCCTGCTCGCCTCCGGGCTGGAGCCGCGGGAGATCGCCGTCCTCTTCCGCAAGCGCTCGCCCATGCCCGCGTTCCAGGAGGCGATGCGCCGCTCCGGCATCCCGGTCACGATCGAGGCCGAGCGCCGGTTCTTCCTCCGGCCCGAGATCATGGACCTCGTGAACGTCGTCCGCGTCCTCGCGGACCCCGCGGACGAGGCCGCGCTCCTCGGGGTCCTCCGCGGCCCCTACGCCGGGCTCGACGACGCCGCCGTCGACGCCTGGATGCGGGACGATCGCCGGCGGGTCCCCCGGCCGGACGTCTTCCCGGACCTGCGCCGCCAGCTTCGCGTCCTCCCGCCGCACGAGTGGATGGAGGTCCTGTTCCGGGCCCTGGGGGTCGAGGCCGTGGCTTCCGCCTCGGCGGACGCCTCCGCGCGCGGCGCGGTGCGCGCTTTCCGACGGATGCTGGGGGAGGCCCTCGCGACCCACGGCCTGCCCCGCACCCTCGAGCTGCTGGCGGAGAGCCTCCGGGCGGAGGCGGATACCCGCCGCCGCGGCGCAGCCCCCCTGCGTCCGCCGATGGTGACCGGGGCGGAGACGGACGGCTCCGTCCGGTTCCTGACCGTGCACAACGCGAAGGGCCTCGAGTTCCCGGCGGTCATCCTTGCCGGAATCGACGCCCGGCCCCAGGACGCGCGGTCGACGGACACGACCGTGCTCCGCGACTGGTCCGGCGGAACCCACGGGATCACGCTGAAGGCGATCCGGTCCGAGGAGGCCGCGGCCACGCTCGACGCGTGCCGGCTCAAGGCGCTCCGGGCGCGGTCCGACCGCGAGGAGACCGGCCGGCTCGTCTACGTCGCGCTGACGCGGGCCCGGGACACGCTCGTGATAGTGGATCGCGGGGGCGGCGGGAAGCGCCGGTCCGGCGTGCCCGCGGACACGTTCCGGTCGTTCCTCGCCCCGCTCCTGACGTTCCCGAACGCGCCGATCGAACGCACGGTTTCGAAGTTCGTTCGATCGGGGCGGGCCGGGGGGCCCGATGCCGCGCGGGCCATCGAAGCCCTCCCCGTCCCGCCGCTCCGTCCCCTCCTCTACGCCGAGCCCGAGCTCGTCACGCCCTCTTCCCTCGACGATCGCGCGCGCGCCGGCTCCGACGAGGGTTCCCGGGCCGCCGAAGGCGCCTGGCGCCCGGGTTCCCGCCATGCGCGCGCGTGGCTGGGGGAGCTCTGCCACGAGGTGCTCCGGGGCTGGGACTTCACGGGGCCCGTGGCGCCGCTGGAGCAGTCCGTCGAGCTCGCGGCGGCGCGGCTGGGGGGCCGCCGGGAACTGCCGCCGGCGCTGCGGCAGGAGGCGCTCCGCGTCCTCGGCGCGTTCCTGCGGTCCGACACGGCGGTCCGGCTGGGACGGGCCAGGATCCTGGGCCGCGAGATGCCGCTCGTGGCCCACGTCGGGGGACGCACGCTCTCGGCCCGCGCCGATATCGTGTTCGCCGCCGACGGCGCCATCCGGATCGGCGACTACAAACTGACGGCCGCGTCCGTTCCCGGCGCCGAGGTGGCCCGGACGTACGTCGCACTCGCGGACGCCGTGTTCGGCGAGGCCTGTCAATTCGAGGTCCTGCCAATCGAATGAGGCGGGGGGGGCGGCGACACGCCGGGGGTCCGGGCTTCGTCTAACATGGCAGAAGGGTACGAACGAAGGAGGACTCACGATGAACGGAACGACGATGCGACGGTTCGGGATTGCGCTGGCGGCGGTCCTGTTGATGGCCCCGCTGGCGCTGGCCGCCACGACGGATCCCGCGGGCGCGCCGGGAAGGCCCGGCAAGCTGACGGCGGAACAAAAGGAGAAGCTGAAGAGCCTGCGCGAGGAGCAGAAGAAGGCGATGCAGCCGCTGCGCCGCGCACTCAAGACCCAGGTCGACGAGCTCCGGGTCCTGCTCGACAAGGACGCGTCGGACTCGGCCCTGAACGCGAAGCTCGAGGAAATCCGGAAGACGCGGACGGCGATCCGGGAGCTCGAGGAGAAGTTCATGGCCCAGACCGCCTCGATCCTGCCCGCGCGCCAGCGCGCGGAACAGGTGGTGCGGATGGCGGACCGCATGGGGAAGCCCGGCCGGAAGCCCGGCATGGGGAAGCGTGGCGGCCCCGGTGGTCCCATGGGCGGCCGGCCGGGCGAGCGGCACGGCCCGGAGCGGGAAGGAGACGGCGAGCACGACGAGGACTAGACGCCTCGTCGCGTGTTCATCCGGCCGGGCTGGCGTCGATCGTCAGCCCGGTCTTTCGCTTCCGGGGGGCGTTGTTGCGGCGTCGAAGGCGCTTTGCCTACAATGGCGCAGTGGTCACCCCTTCGACTCGCTTCGCTCGCTCAGGGCTCCCAGGGGTCGCCCGCGCAGGATTCGTTGCGAGCCTGCTCGCCGCCGGCCTCGTCCTCAGCGCCCTGCCTGCGCCCGCCCGTTCCGATGACGCCGCCGTGGTAGCCCTGCCGGCCGGCGTGAAGGCGGTCTGGGACGTCCGCGCGGCCTGGCGCGAGACCACCCCCACGCGGGAGCGCGTCAGCCTCAACGGGCTCTGGCGCTGGCAACCCGCCGAAAACTCCTCCGCCACCGTGCCCGCCACGCGCTGGGGCTGGTTCAAGGTGCCCGGCTGCTGGCCGGGGCTTCGCGATTACATGCAGAACGAGTCGCAGACCGTCTTCGCCCATCCCGGCTGGAAGGACACGCGGTACGCGGAGCTTTCCGCCGCCTGGTACCAGCGCGAGTTCGCCATTCCCGCGGACTGGGCGGGGCGGCGGATCGCGCTCGCGCTGGAGACGCTCAACTCGTTCGCGGCCGTCTACATCGACGGCGTGAAGGCGGGCGAGATCACGTTCCCGGGCGGCGAGCTCGAGCTGCCGTCCGTCTGCGCGCCGGGCGGGACCCACGTCCTGAGCCTCCTCGTGATCGGGATGCCGCTCAAGGCCGTCATGCTGTCGTACGGCGACAGCGCCCGCGCCAAGGAGGTCCGGGGCGACGTCGAGCGCCGGGGGCTGTGCGGCGACGCCTGGCTCGTGTCGACGCCAAGAGCGGCGCGCGTCACCGACGTCCGGGTCGCGACCTCGGTCAGGCGCAGCGAAATCACGTTCGACGTCGCGCTCGCCGGGCTCGACCCGGCCGCGTCGTACCGGCTCTCGGTTCAGGTCACGGCCGGCGGCAAGAAGCTCAAGTCGTTCACCGGCGGCGACTTCACGGCCGCCGATCTCAAGGGCGGCCGGTGGTCGTTCACGGCGGGATGGAAGACGGACCGGATCTGGGACACCGACACGCCCGCGAACCAGGAGGACGCCGCGGTCGTGCTCGAGACCGCGAAGGGCCGCTCCGTCGACGCCGCCTTCCCGGTCCGGTTCGGTTTCCGCGAGTTCTGGATCGAGGGCCGCGAGATGCTGCTCAACGGCACTCCGGTCCACGTCGCCGTGCTCCCCGTGGACAACAACGCCGTCTCCGCGCTCGCCTCGACCTACGGCGCGTGCCGCGAGACCTTCGCCCGGATGCAGGCGGCCGGATACAACGCGGTCTACACGCACAACTACGGCACGGACCCGGGGACCCACCTGGCGTTCCGCGAGATGCTGAGCGCCGCCGACGACGCCGGGATGCTCGTCTTCTTCTCGATGCCGCACTTCGGCAACTACGAGTGGAAGGGCGCGGACGCCGACGCGGCGAACGGGTACACGCGCCACGCCGAGGCGTACGTGCGCGTCGCGCAGAACCACCCCGCGGTCGTGCTCTACGTCATGAGCCACAACGGCTGCGGGTACGAGGAGGACATGAACCCGGACCTCATGGCGAACGAAAATCCGCCGCGGGGGGAGTGGGGCGCGCGGGGGGCGGCCAAGGCCCTGCGGTGCGAGGCGATCGTGCGGGCGCTGGACCCGAGCCGCCTCGTCTACCACCACTCCGCCGGCGACCTGGGTTCCATGGACACGGTCAACTTCTACGGCAACCACATGCCGGCGACCGAGATGGCGGAGTGGATGGAGCCCTGGGCGGCCCGCGGGACCAAGCCCGCCATCCTGATCGAGTTCGGCGCGCCGCTTTCCTGGGACTGGACCATGTACCGCGGGTGGTACCGGGGCGAGCGCGAGTTCGGGAGCGGCAACGTGCCGTGGGAGTTCTGCGTCGCGGAGTGGAACTCCCAGTACCTGGGCGATGCGGGCTTCGCGATCGAGGAGGTCGAGGCGCGCAACCTCGTCTGGGAGGCGGAGCAGTTCCGGACCTCCAAGGGCTGGCACCGCTGGGACTATCCCGCGCACGTGGGCTCGCCGCGGTTCACGGCCTGGCTCCCGATCTTCGCCAGGATCCTCTCGACCCAGCTCCGGGGGATGCGGACCTCCGGGATCTCCGGGTACTGCGTCTGGGACGACGGGCTCTACTGGCACGCGCGGGATGGCGTGGACCGGGACCCCAGGCCGTTGCCGGTCGAGTGGGACAGGCTCCAGCGGCCGGGGTTCAGCCCCGACTTCGCGGACAGCTCCAGGTTCCAGTCGTGGCGGATCACGGACGCGCGCGCGGACTGGGTCCCGACGGTCGCGGGGGACGCCATCGTCCGGAACAACCGGCCCCTTCTCGCGTGGCTGGCGGGGTCGGCGACCGGGTTCGCGAGCGCCGAGCACGTCTACGCGCCTGGCGAGACGGTCGCCAAGCAGCTCATCGTCATCAACGATTCCCGGCGTCGCGTGACCGCCGACTGCTCCTGGAGCCTGGCGTTGCCCCAGCCGGTCGCGGGGACGGCCAGGGTCGCGATCGAGCCGGGGGGCCAGGTCCGGCTGCCCGTCGCGGGCGCGCTTCCGGCCGCGCTGACCGCGGGACGTTACGTGCTCTCGGCCACCGTCGCGTTCTCGACCGGCGAGACCCAGACCGACACGTTCGACCTCGATGTTCTCGCATTCGTGCTCGACCCGCTGGTCAAGGGCCGGGTCGCCGTATTCGACCCCGCGGGGGAGACGGTGAAGCTCCTGGCTGACCTCCACGTCGCGGCCGAGTCCGTGGGCGCGGACGCGAGCCTCAAGAATGTGGACATCCTGGTCATCGGGCGTCACGCCCTCTCGCCCGACGGCCCGGCCCCGGATCTAGCCCGGGTACGCGACGGGCTCAAGGTCGTCGTCTTCGAGCAGACCCAGGCGGCCCTCGAGAAGCGGCTCGGGTTCCGCGCGGTCGAGTACGGGCTGCGCCAGGTCTTCCGCCGGGTCCCGGGGCACGCGGCCCTGGCCGGGCTGGACGAGGCCGTGCTGCACGACTGGCGCGGCTCCGCGACCTCGATTCCGCCCCGGCTCGACTACCGGCTGGAGCCCATGCACGGTCCCACGGTCGACTGGTGCGGGATCCCCGTGAGCAGGGTCTGGCGCTGCGGCACCCGGGGCAACGTGGCGTCGGTCCTGATCGAGAAGCCCGCGCGCGGCGACTTTCTCCCGATCCTGGACGGGGGTTTCAGCCTCCAGTACGCGCCGCTCATGGAGTACCGGGAGGGGAAGGGCCTGGTCGTCTTCTGCCAGATGGACGTGACCGGCAGGTCGGACGCCGATCCCGCGGCCGGCCGGCTGGTCCGGAACATTCTCGGGTACGTGTCCGGCTGGACGCCTTCGCCCCGGCGGACAATCGCATACGCCGGCGAGCCGAGCGGCAGCCGGTGGCTCGAGAGCGCCGGGTTCGCCGTGCGCCGGTACGCGGGGGGCAAGCTCAAGGAAGGCGAGATCCTGGTCGTGGGGCCGGGCGCCCCGAAGAAGGCCGTGCCGCCCGCGGGCTGGCTCGGGGTCGGCGGCCGGCTCGTCGCCGTCGGGCTCGACTGGAAGGACGCGAACGCGATCTATCCGCCGGGCGTCCGGATGAAGTCGGTCGAGCACATCAACGCGGTCTTCGACCCGCCCGCGCCGGACTCCCCGCTCGCCGGGGTGGGGCCCGCGGACGTGCACGACCGCTCCGCCCGGAATATCCCACTCGTGGACCAGGGGCCCCTGGCGGTCGGCGACGGCGTCCTCGCGACCGCGTTCGACGGCCGGGTCGTCTTCGACCAGCTCGCGCCCTGGCAGTTCGAACCCGGGGACGGGCTGGGGCTGCGCCGCACGTACCGCCGCGTCTCGTTCCTGCTCAACCGCCTCCTCGCGAACATGGGAGCCGGGGGCGCGACGCCATTGCTGGAGCGGTTCGGCAAGCCCGCGGGCGCGAAGGAGACCCGGTACCTCTCCGGCCTCTACCTGGACCAGCCCATCGAATGGGACGACCCCTACCGCTTCTTCCGCTGGTAGCGGGTACATGAGGCCCCTGGCTGCGGTCCTCGCCTGTTGGCTTGGCTGGACGGGTCAGGCCGGGGCCGCGCAAACAAGAGTCTGGAACACCTGGTCGGCCTTCCAGGGCGGCACGTCCTACGCGATCACGGTGTCACCCACGGGGTCGGCGGGCCGGGCGTGCCTGGTCCTCGCGCACCAGGCCTTCTACGCGCAGGACCCGACCTCGACGACCGCGAGCTACTGGTCCAACGATCCCCAGCAGGGGCTGGACTGGCGGATCACGAAGTACGACCCCGCCGGGGTCGAGCTCTGGACCGCGTCCTACAACAGCACCGCTTCCGACAACGACACGTGCAGCGGGGTGGGCGTGGATGCCGCGGGGAACGTGATAGCCGTGGGCGAGGAGAACCGGCCGGATCTCGGGCAGGGGCTCAACCTGCGCCTCCGTCGGTATGGGGCTGCGGGCGGGGTCCTCTCGACCGCTGACTACGACGGCGGTTCCAACAACACGGAATCGGCGCTGGCGGTCACGGTCTCGCCCTCGGGTGGGTGCGTCGTGGTCGGGACGGCGTTCGACCCCGCCCAGGGGATGAACTGGCTGGTCAGGAAGTATGACGCGACGGGCAGCCTCCTCTTCGCGAAGGCGTACGACGGGCCGGGAAGCTCGGACGACGTAGCGCATGCCGTGGCGCTCGATCCCCCCGGCGGGTTCGTTGTGGCGGGAGCGCAGTTTGCCGCCGCGACGAATCTCGACTGGATCGTGCAACGCTACGATCCGGACGGTATCGTGACGTGGAGCCGGGTCTACGACTCGCCGGGCCATCTCGACGACGCGGCATACGGGGTCGCGGTCTCCCCGGCGGGGGCCGTGGCCGTGGTCGGGTACGAGAATCGCGCTGACGCCGGCCTCGGGAGGCTCTGGCGGATATGGCTGCTCTCGCCGTCGGGGGTGGATCTCACCGCGTGGTCGACGCCGGGTACCGCCGGCTCGCAGGACACGACCGCGCGGGCAGTGGCCTTCGACGCCTCGGGGAATCTCATCGTGGTCGGATACGAGGATCGCCCCGACCTCGGCCAGGGGCACAACTGGTTCATCCGCAAGTACGACGCCGCGAATGCGCTCCTGTGGGAGGCGCCCTACAACAGCCCGGGGAACGCCGACGACGAGGCGTTGAGCGTTGCCACCGACACGACGGGAAACATCGTCGTGGCCGGCTTCGTGACGCGGCCGGACCTCGTGCAGGCGCAGAACTGGATGGTCCGGAAGTACTCGCCGGCCGGCATCCTTCTCTGGGCGCGCGAGTACAGCTCGAACTCGATCAACGCCGACATTGCGCGCAGCGTCGCCGTGGATGCGGCGGGGAACGTCATGGTGGGGGGGACCGAGCAACGGTTCGACCTGACGCAGGTGATGCCCCTGCCGTTCGCGATCCGGGACCATGCCGTCGCCATGGTAGGGGACCGGGTATACGTCATCGGCGGGTGCCAGCAGGCGAGCGGCGGGTGCGGGGCCGGCGGCCTGCCCCCCTACTCGGTGTCGAGCGTCTGGTTCGCGCCGATCGATCCCACCGGCGACGCCGCCGGGGTCGGGAAGGGCCGGATCGGGCCGTGGACGCGGGCGTTCTACAACTTCGGGGATCCGGGACCGGCGACGGGTCCGTGGGGTCCGCCGGTGCACCCGACGCCGGGCGTGCCCCTGACGCGCCACCAGGCGATCGGCGTCGGGAACCGGATCTACGTCGTGGGCGGGACGACCCAGGACTGCAACGGCCTCCCCCTGCCCGGTGCGGCCCTCACGACGAAGCGCGTGTACTCGGCCGCAGTGGATCCCGTCACCGGCCAGACCGGGCCGTGGGAGGACGAGCTGCCGCTGATCCAGAACGCGACCGACCACGGGCTCGTCCATGCGGCCGGGGCGCTTTACTGCCTCGGCGGCCTCATGGCCGCCAACCTGCCGGACCAGTTCGTCCAGAAGGCCGAGATCGGGCCGGACGGCCACCTCGAGAGCGGCAACGGCATGACGTGGGAGTCGGTGCTCGCCCTGCCGCCGGGCAATCCGGATCCTGCCACGTGCTTCTGCGTGTCCGGCGGGCTCACCTGCGCGGGGTGCGTGCCGTGCTCGATGCCCTGCTGTCTCGCCCTGAACGACGAGCTGGGCTGGGTGAACTTCAGGCCGTTCAGCGTCATGCGCACGATCGCGTTCCTGGGGGGCGACTACGTTCCCAATCCGATGGGCAGTCCGTGCCGCTACTCGGGGGGCATGCGCTGGGGCGTCCTCGACGACTGCAACGGGATCACCGCGTGGCAGGCCGGGTTGGGGTCGGCCGGCGAGCCCGGGGCCGGCGCGGTCGCGTGCGACGGATCGCTCTTGAGCGTCGGCGGTACCGGGTTGGCCGCCACCTTCCAGGTGCTCTACAACCCGGCACCCCTCCGCGGCCTCGTCAGGACCGGGGGGGCCGACCGCGCCGACGTCCGGCCGGCCGACCCGGACGGGTCCGCGCTCTTCATCGGGATCGCGGCGAACGACCGGTTCCCCCTCATAGCCCCGAACGCGCCGCTCGTGGCCAGCCACGGGTTCGTCTACGTGATCGGGGGGGAGATGGGCGGCGTGAGCAGCGGGTGCCAGCGGGTCTACCGGGCGCGGCTGGCCTCGGCGACGTGGTGGGTGGACGCGGGGTCGTGGCTCTCGCCTCCGTACGACCTGGGGACCCAGGCGAAGCTGACCCGGGTCGCGTGGTCCTACAGCAAGACCGGGCCGGGTGCCGACGACGACTGGGCGATGGTGCGATACCGGGTGGCGGGGATCGACGGACGTTGGACGTGCTGGACTCCGCGGACTCCCGAGGAGGGCGCCGCGCCGGCCACGTCCGGGTACTACACCTATGCGTCCGACGTGGCGGCATCCAACCCGTTCTTCCGGATGCCCCTCGCGCCCGACCTGTGCCGGTACCTACAGTTCGAGGTCAGCCTCTACAACAAGGATACGAACGACGCCGGCGCGGCGCCCACGATCCCCCGGTTCGACGAATTCCGGATTTCCTACGAGCCGGCCCCGTCGCCCCCGCCGCTGGCGGGGGACAGCTGTCTGGAGGTCGCCCAGGGCCGGGACGGCAACCGGGTGACGCTCCGGTTCGAGGTGGTTCCCGAGGGCGGGGACGTGACGGCCGAGTACTACAACGTGGCGGGGGAGATCGTGGGGCGGGACCGGTTCTCGTACCTCGCCGGCGGAATCAAGGCGGAGATCATTGCGACCTCGCGCTGGGCCTCGGGTGTCTATGTCGTCGTCCTGCGAGGGGCGTCCCGCACCGGCGTCCCCGGGCTGTACCGCAGTGCGACACGCGAACGATTCAAGACGTGCAAGGGGCGTCTGGTGGTCCGGCGGCCGGGGAAGGCGGGCGGCTAGAGCCGGTCCCGCCCGGGCCCCTCTGCTATATTGGCGCGAGTGAGCCAGCCTCGTGCATTCATCCCGGCCGGGCTTTCAATGGCATGCCTGCTAGCGGGCGTGAGCTCCGTCGACGCCGCCAGCGCCCTCTCGACCACGGTCTACGCGGCTTCCGCCCCGGCGGCGCCGGGGGGCCGGCACGTCGCCCGTGTTCTCCTCCCCGCCGCCCCCCCGTCCGTCCTGATCGAGGCCGTCAAGGCCAAGCTCAAGCCGGGGGAGCTGCGCATCGCCCCCAATGTCCTCGACCAGACGCGCCGCGGCGGCAGGCTCCGGTTCTACGTGCGCGGCACCGCCGGTGGCACCGCGACCCTCACGGTCTACGACGAGGCGGGCGAGCACGCGGGGACGGTCGGGATCGCGCTCGACGCCTATGGCTTCGGCGTCGTCGAGGCGGACGCCGCGTTCATCCCCGGCCGCGAGCTGGGCGCCGGCCGCTACCGCGTCGCCGCGTCCGGCGGCGGCGTCGCCGACATCGCCTCCTTCGTGATCGCACGCAAGGTGACGAAGTAGTGCGAATCGTGCTCGTCCTGGTCGCGTGCGTCGCGGCGGGCCTCGCCGGCGCGTCCGCGCCGACCAGCGGGGCCTTCGTAAACCAGCCCCTGAGCGTCCGGCAGGCCGGCATGGGCGGGATCGTCGAGGGGGCGGGCGACGTCTTGTGCGCCTGGAGCAATCCCGCCGTGCTCGGGTTTCAGGAGAGCCGCGGCGCCGTGGGGCTCGGTGGCGCGTCGCTCTTCGCGGGCGATCAGACCACTTTTGGGCTCGCGGCGAGCTGGATGGTCCTCCCCGGCGTCGCGCTGGCCGGGCTCGTCTCCGGCTACTCCTCGGACACGAAGGTCATCGACGAGACGGGGGAGCCGGCCGGAACCTCGATCGGCCGCAGCGTCTGGGCGGGCGGCCTCGCCTTCGCGTTCCGCGCCGCCGACCCCCTCGCCGCGGGGCTCACGGTCAAGACGGTTTCCGACCGGGCCGGCGACGGCAGCGCGAGCGCCGCCGGGGTCGATGCCGGGATCGAGGCGCTCGTTGACGGCATCCGGGCCGGGCTATCGGTCCGGAACGCCGGCGGGCCCGCGCTCACCGGCTCCGACCCCGTCGTGCGGCCGGACCATCTCGCGAGCGAGACGCGGCTGGGCGCGAGCTGGACCGGCGCGCGCAACCGGCTCACCTGCGGCGCCGGGTACTCGAAGGTGGACGGCCGCGACGGCCGGATCGGGTGCGGGGTGCAGTGGTGGCCCGCGGAGACCTTCGCCGTCCGCGCCGGGTTCTCGGGCCTTCAGCCCGGCCAGCTCCAGGTGACCCTGGGCCTCTCGGCGGTCTTCAGCGGGATGGGAGTCGACTACGCCTACGCCTCCCACCTGCTCGGCGGCTCCCATCGCGTCGCGCTCTCGTACCTGTTCGGAGCGGCCCTGCAGCCGGAGCGCCCGAAGACCGCGGCGTCAGGGGCCGTGCCCTTGGACCTCAAGCCGGCCGCTTCCAAGGCTCCCGTGGCTCCGGCGCTTCCGCCGTCACCGAAGGCGCCGCCCAAGGTGCCGGCGGCGACACCCAAGCCGTTGGCCCCGATGTCCGCCGCCGAGGTCGATGCCGAGTACGCGGCCGCGAAAGCCGCGAACAAGGCCGGCCGCTACGCGGAAGCGAAGACGCGGCTGGAAGCCGTCGTCGCGCGCGACCCCGGCAACTGGAAGTGCTGGGGCCTGCTCGGCAACGCCTACTACGGCCTCAAGGACAAGCCCGCCGCCCTCGCCGCCTACGGCAAGTGCCTGGAGCTCAACCCCAGCAACCCCGACCTCCAGAAGTGGGTGGAGCGCATCCGGAAGGAGTAGCGGGGGAGCGGTCGGCGCTCCAGCGGCGGCGGAATGCGCCGCATCTTCGGTCACGGGCCCGGACTAGTGGGCTCCCTTCGAGCGCTTCCCGAACCACGCCACCTTGTCGATGGCGTAGGCGATCAGGAAGATCCCGAGTACCATGAGGCCCATCAGCAGGACGTACTCCATGATCCCTACCTCCGTTTCCGCCGGCCCGCTTGCGGATCAGCGTCCTGCCCCTTGATCAGGGCCAGCCCGATGGCCGCCAGGATCGCCGAGAGTCCGACGCCAAGAATCGAGAGCAGGAACGGACGGTCGATGCCGGACTGCGGGAACAGAATCGCGACGATGCTCGCGACGAAGATCGTCTTGCCGGCGCCTATAAGGAGACGGGCCATCTCGAGGTTCTGGTCCCGGTTCAGGTTGCGCATCGTCATGGCACTTTCATCCTACCAACTGTCGGGCTTCAACTGCCGAACTGGGGCTGGCGCTGCAACTGCGGCGGGGTGCGCCGGGAACGGTCTCCGAAGGTCCAGCGGGCGCCGATCAGGTTGGTGACTCCCAGGCCCCCTTCGAGCGGCACCACGAGCGTGTAGTCCATGCCCATCCCCTTGTCCGACCGGAACGACACCCCCGCCCGCACCGAGCTCCCCGCCGCCGCGCCGACGCCCTTCGTGAACGCCGTCGCGTACGCCGCGCGCAGGTCGAAGGCCCCCGACACCATCCAGCGAACTCCCGCCTGCGCGTCGGGCCCCGCCGGGCCCGCGAGCGGAACCACCAGGCTCCCCGTCAGGCGGAGCCCTCCGGCGTCCGCAGCTCCCCCGAGGTTCACGGAATCCGCGCCGCCGGCCCCCCTGGGAGTATCGCTCAGCCCCAGCCGGATCGCGGCGCCGGCGTGCCAGGTGTCGAACGCGACCAGCATCCCGGCCGCCGCCTGAATCATCGACGGCCCGCTGCCGCCCCCGTCGCCAAGGCTCCCGTACGATTCCGCGGCGGCCCCGAACGCGATTCCCCCCGCGAGCCGGCCGCGCTGGCAGGACACGGCGAGGTCCGCCCGTCGCGCCACCGGCTCCACGCGCTCCCCGGTCTCGTCCCCGATCTCGTCCACGATCCTGAATCCCCGGGTCGAGACCTGCGACACCACCGCCGCCGCCCCCCAGGCCCAGGCATCCGCCGACCCCGTCACGCCCCCGATCCCCAGCCCCAGCACGTTCTCGGCCGACCCGAACAGGTACTGATCCACCACGCCGACCTCGAGCCGGCGGAGCTGGGTCGAGAGCTGCGCCGGGTTCGCGGCGACGCCCAGCACGTCCGGGTCTCCGTAGATTCCGCCGCTTGCCTGCTGCCGGGCGCTTAGCGGAATCCCCGCCGCCGCCATCCCTGTCCCGGCGGCCGCCGACCCCGCCGTGAGCACGAACAGGAGCAGCGCTGCGAACGGTCGCCCCATCACTTGGTGACCATGACGGGCGCCTTGGCCGAGACCGCCCCGGAGGCCACGATCCAGTACACGCCGGTAGCCAGCCGGTTTCCGGCCACCGTGCCGTCGAACCGGAACGAGCCGTTCCCGGCGGCGTCGAGCCCGACGGCGCCCAACCCGATCGGTCCAAGCGGCCGCCCCGCCTGATCGTGGACGACGAGCGTCACCGCCTTCCCCGGCGAGCCATGCAGGACGACCGTCGCCGTCTTCCCGGGCCGCAGCCGGTTGTTCAGGATCCGGATCGGGGGCGACGAGGGGCCGGGGATGACCAGGATCGCCGTGGACGTGAAGGACGTGGGGTTTCCGTTGACGTAGCCGGCGGCCCACCCGGTCAGGTTGACCGTTCCCTGCGCCAGCACGATGAGGGTCCAGGTGTAGCTCAGGGCGATGCCCGGCCCCAGGTACGCGGACGCGCTCTGCCACGGGTTGGACACAATCGACACGAGGTTGTCGCCGGCGGTGATGGACAGGAAGGGGTTCACGAGCGTCATCGGGTCCCCGCCCGTGTTCGTGATCGAGAGCGTGACGTTCACGGTCATTCCGACGCTCGCCACCGACGGCTCCACCGCCAGCGCCGCCTCGATGTGCGGGAACGCCTGCGCCGCCGGCGCCGCCAGCCCCGCCGCCAGCACGACTCCGAAAAGAGCCCGCCGGCTCCAGTGCATGCTTCTGTCTCCCTGCATGCCGAAATTCTACCAGTTGCGGGTATCGGGCCGGGGCGGCATTGACTTCCAGACGTGGCTCTGGTATTCCAAGTGGCATTGGTCGTCTGATAATGCTGACGAAGGATCGCCCCGCCCCGCGACCGAGCCATGCCCGCTGGATGGCGCCCGCGGTCATGCTCGGATTCCTCGCGGCTTCGCGGGTGGCCGCGGCTGCTCCCGTTCTCGACTGGGCGCAGGGGTGGAGCCGGACCAGTGGCGGGAACGGCTATCTCGGCGCCAGTTTCACGGACGCCGCCGGAACGACGTGGCTCGCGGTGAGTGCCAACGACGACCAGAGGCTCCTGAAGTACACGTCCGCCGGGACGATGGTCCAGAACGCGGTCATGGACGATCCGGAGTGGCCGACGATCTACGCGATCACCGTGGACGGATCCGGTAACTGCTACCTGGCGGGTCAGGCCTACGACGGGATGACGGGCAATTCCGTGCTCTACGTCGCCAAGTACGGATCGGCGGCCGGATCGCCGCTGTGGACGAGGTCGGTGTATGGAGGGGCCGGCGTCACTTTCGAGGCGTCCGCGATCGCGACCGACGGGACCGGCGTGTGGGTGAGCGGTTACCGGGTGAAGAGGGACAACGGCCCTCCGTGGTCCCAGACCGGAACCGGGGCGATCGTGAAGCTGGCGGCGGCGGCGGGAACCGTGCAGTGGTCGCGGACGGCGGGGCCCGACAAGACCTGGTTTGGCCGGATCGGGATCGCGAGCGACGGGGCCGGGAACGCGTTCCTCGCCGGCGACGTGGCCGATCCCGCCTACTTCAGGAACGACGTCCTCGTCACCAAGTTCAACGCGGGGGGGACGGTGCTCTTCAGCCGGACGCTGAACTCGAACGGATGGTCCTACCAGTACGGGAGCGCCGCGGCCTGGTTCGCGGGATCGTTGTACGTGGCCGGAACGTCCTTCTCGGATGTCCTGGTTCTTCTCGTCGACGGGGCGACGGGCGACCTGGTCGCGAGCGGCCTCTATGCCAACGGCGATGGGCACAACGTGCTGGCGATGGCCGTGGACGGCTCGGGCGGCGTCTACGTCGGCGGCTTTGCGTACGCTATCCCCAGCACGTACTGGTTCCTCGCCAGGTTCGACCCGGCGCTCGGCATGGCCGCCGGCTGGCCGGTGACCGTTTCCATGGGCGGGAGCTGGGCGAACACGCTGGGAGTGGGGGCGGACGCGGCCGGGAACGGCTACCTGGTCACCCAGCCTGGGTGGCAGATGTGCGAAACGTCCCGGCCCGTCAGCATCACGCGGTACTCGTCCGGCAGCGGCGTCTCCTGGTCCGGCGGCTATGATGTCCCCGCCGATGAAGATGTGTTCGGCGCCGGCCCCGACGGGAGCGGCAACATCGTCGTGGGCGGCATGAGCGGGAGGGTTCCCCGGCTCCTCAAGTACGACTCGAGCGGAGGACTTCAGTCCGCTTCGCTGGCGGGGCCGGCAACGCACTGTTCCAACTACGGGAGGGGCTTCTTCCAGCAGGGAGCCGACTCATACCTGTCCGTCGCGGGCCTCGACCTGACCTCGACGTTCTACGAGGATGACGTCGAGGTTCTCAAGTACGACTCGGGTGGGGTCCTTACCCGGGAGTTCGTGTTCAAGCCCTTTTCGAGCGTGATACCGGGACCGGTCGCGGTGGACGCCGGGGGCAACGTGTACCTGGCGGCGTCGGCCATGACGGGGACATACTGGGAGCCGGACCTCCTCCTCGTCAAGTTCGATCCCTTGGGCAATGTCGTCTGGAGCCGGACGATCAACTACACGGTGGACGACATCGCGGATGGCGTGGCGGTCGACGGGTCCGGCGGCATCTTCGTTCTCGAGACCACGCCGAACGACGATCCGGCCGACGTCGACAACCGGATCGCGCTCCTCAAGTTCGACTCGTCCGGGAGCCTCCTCTGGACCAAGACGTACGGGAGCGGCCCGGTCAGCTTCTTCGGATTCGACCTCAAGGTGGCCGGCGCCAACGTGTACTTCTGCGGCGCGCAGGTGGACCCGCTCTTTACCGCGCTCAGCGGGTGGGTGTACAAGCTCGACTCGAACGGGACGACCCTGTGGAGCAAGTCGTTCAACGGCGGGCAGAACGCGTACTTCCGGGGTCTCAACGTGGACGGCTTCGGGAACGTCTTCGCCGCCGGGGTGGTCGGAACCGTGGACATGATGAACGGCGTCGTCGGCGATTTCGTGACCGTTTCCTACGACTCCTCGGGCAACCTGCGATGGTCGCCGCAACCCACGTATGACAGCGGCAGCGTGGACGACATCGGGAGGGCCGTCGCCCTGGGCTCCATCTACGTTGCCGGGAGGGGCGGCGGGAACGCCAGGCTGCTCAAATACACGGAAGGCGGGGCCGGATCGGCGCTGTTGAGCGGGGCGCTCGCGGTCACGCCGAACCCGGCCTCGATAGGCGTCACGGTGCAGGTTGTCCTGAGCGTGACGAACACGGGGACCGCGAACGCGACGGGCGTGATGCCGGCCCTCCAGATCAACGCGGGCGGGTCGGCCGTCGCGTACCGGACCGGCCCTTTGCCGGGGGGGCCCGTCACGCTCGCGTCGGGAGGCGGATCGCAGAAGTTCACGTGGACCTACAGCGTGACGGGGGCCGCCGTGATCGAGTTCACGGGGACGGCGTCGGGCACCAACGCCGGGACAGGCGGTGGCATTCTGGTGGCGGCGACCGCGCCGCTCGCCAGCGTGCCCGTCTCCCGGCTCGTCTCGGCCATGGCGGTCTCGCCCGCGACCGGGTACGTGGGTTCGCTCCTGATCGTGACCCTGACCGTTTCGAACACGGGAAGCGCGGACGCGACCCTCGTCGTGCCGTCGCTCGCGGTCGGGCCGGGGGGCGGGCTGGTTTCGTACATCGCCGGCCCGGTGCCAGCGGGGCCGCTCACGATCCTGGCCGGGAGTGCGACCGTGTTCGGCTGGGCGTACGGGATAACGGGCGCCGGGGCCGCGACGTTCACGGCGACGGCGACCGGGGTGGACGCCGTGCTGGGGACGGTGGCCGTGTCCGCCGGCAGGGCGGTCCCGCTCCTGCGGCCGGCCGCGCTTGCCGCGGCCGTGTCGGTCGGTCCCTCGCCCGCGAAGGTGGGGACGCTCGTGAGCGTGGTCCTGACCGTGACGAACACGGGGCAGGTGGCCGCCACGAACGTCTCGGCCACCCTCGCGGTCGGCAGCGGCGCGTCGCTCGTGGACTGGCGGTCCGGCCCCTCGCCTCCGGGCCCGCTTTCGATCCCGGCCGGCGCCTCGTGGACGTTCGGCTGGACCTACAGCGTGACGGGCGCGGGGGTGATCTCGTTAGCCTCCACGGCGACGGGCACGGATTCCGGGCTCGGCGGGGCGATTGCCTCGGGAGCGATCGTGGGGATTCAGGCCGCGGTGCCCGCGAGCCTCGCGGCGGCGATGTCGGTGGTGACCGCCGCGGGCTCCTCGACCGCGTTCGTGGGCGAGTGGTTCGAGGTGCGTTGCACCGTCTCCAACACCGGCGGGTCGACGGCGTCCGGCGTGGGCGTCGCATTGGGGCTGGACCCCGGGACGACGGCGGCGGTGCCGTGGAAGCTCGGCCCCGTGCCCGCAGGGCCCTTGGCCCTCGCCCCCGGCGCAAGCCAGACGTTCGTCTGGACCTACAGCGCATCCGGGCGCGGGTGGACGGACTTCATCGCGACGGCAGCGGGGACCGACGCCCTCTTCGGGGCGACGGTCGCGGGGGCGGTGGCTCCGCTGACCGTGCAGGAGCCCGCGCGCCTGACCGTGCTGTCGTGCGCCGCCGTTCCGGCCACGGTGAGCGTGGGGCAGTTGCAGGCCGTGCAGGCGGTCATCAGGAACGCGGGCGACGTGGCCGCCACGGGCGTCTCGGCCACGATCCTCTGTCCGGGGGTCGTGGCGTGGGCCTCCGGGCCCTCCCCGGCCGGGCCGTTCACGCTGCCTGCCGGGGTGACCGTGACCGTCACGTGGACGTTCACGGGAGCGGCGGCGGGCGCGGGCGTCTACAGCGTGACCGCGACGGGTACGGATTCCGGCACCGCCGCGGCCCTCGCGGCGGCGGCCTCGACCGCGGGACTCGTGCAGACGCCCGCGAACATGGTCGCGGGGATGGCGGCGTGGCCCGGCGTGCTCAAGCAGGGCCAGGTCATCACGGTCACGGTCTTCGTCGCGAATGCCGGAGGGGCATCGGCGTTGGGGGTGACGCCCTCGACGGAGCCGGGACCCCTGCCGGCGGCGGCGGTCGCCAGGCTCTCGGGGCCGTCCCCGGCGGGCCCCTTGACCGTTCCGGGCGGCGGCTGGTCCGCGTTCACCTGGACCTACGAGGCCGTTCAGCCGGCGGTCCTGAGCTTTTCGGCGACCGTCGCCGGGGCCGACGCGAACTCGGGGGCACCGGTTTCGTCGGTGGCCGCCTGCTGGACGGTCACGGTCACGGCCGGCGCCGCGCTCCGGTCCTTCCTCGTCGTGACCCCCACTGCGGTGAAGACGGGCGAGACGGTCGAAGTACGCCTCACGGTCTCGAACACGGGGCTGAACAACGCGACCGGGGTGACGCCCGCGCTCACGTTCGCGGATCCGGGGATGGCGTCCGTGGCGGCGGGTCCGACGCCCGCCGGGGGCGTAACCGTCGCCGGCGGAGCGGCGGTGACGTTCGTCTGGCAGGTGACCGCCCGTCAGGGCGGTACGCTCGCGCTCACGGCGGAGGCGACGGGTACCGACGCGGGCGACTCCGCGTCCGTTTCGACGCAGGCGACGGGGACGGTCGCGATCGCGTCCCGGTTCGAAGATCCCGTGGTCGTCTATCCGAACCCGGTCTCGACCGACCGGCTGAACGTCGCGCTCCGGCTCGACGGGGACGCCGACGAGGTCACGGTGGAGGCGTTCAACGCGTCGTTCGAGTCCGTGTTCCGCGGCACCTGGAAGTCCGTGACGCAGTCCGACGGGGCGGTCGTGATCGACGGCGTCCGCCGGTGGGCCCCGGGGCCCTATGTCATCCGGGTCCGGGTGAAGCTCGCGGACGGCCGTGATCAGAAGATGCCGCTGGCGAAAGTGATGGTGAAACGATGAGAAGGCTCCTGATGATCCCGCTCATGTTCCTGACGCTCGCGCCCGGGTCCGTTCTCGCGGGTCCCCCAGCGAACCCGCCGGGTGAGTCGCAGGCGCGCGACCGCGTGCCGCGCAAGGTGCTTGTGCAACGGCGGCGGGCGGTGCACGAACGGATGGACGCCCTGCGCGGGCAGATCCGGGGGATCGAGGAGGCGATGGGGAAGGCGCGGAACGAGACCGAGCGCCGCCAGTGGCAGGGGCGGCTGGACGACCGGCGGCGGGAGCTCGCGGGGCTCGAGCGGCTCGACCTGCGCCTCGCCCGGGCGATCAGCAAGGGCAGACTGTGAGTACGGCCGGGAGCATCATCGCGGCGGTCCTCATGGGCGCCTCCGTCGCGCGGGGGAGCGTGCTGGCGGAAGCGGTTCGTACCGGCGCGAGCCGGGTCCAGGCGGCCTTCGTATCCGTCGGGGCCGGGGCGCGCCCGGTCGGGATGGGGGAGGCGTTCACGGCGGTGGCCGACGACGCCTCCGCGGTCACGTGGAATCCCGGGGGGCTGGGCCAGATTCACGAACTCCGCGCGGTGGTGGCGCACGATGTCGCCGGGGCGGATGTCGGGCTGAGCTACGCCGCGGTCGCGATCCCGGCGGGCCCGGGCACCGTCGGGCTGGGGATCACGGCGCTCATGTTCGGCAGCTATGACCGGCGCTCGGACGACGGGACGAAACTCGGGACCGATTCCGTCATGGACGTCGCGGGAACGGTGTCCTACGGGTTCGCGAATCCCGGATGGCTCGGCGGCGGCGGCTGGTCCGGCCTCGGCGTCGAGGTCGTGCAGGAGACCGCAGGCGGCTCGTTGGTCGGGTTAAGCGCCGGGTCCGTGCTCCCCGCGGGCGGAGGGCTCACGGTGGCGTGGGCGGCCCAGCACGTGGGACCCGGCCGGGACGGGTTCTCGCTTCCGGCCGTGGTCAAGGCGGGGGCGGCGTACGCCCTGCCCGGCTTCGGGCGGATCGTGGCCGACGCGGGCTACCCGCTCGTGAGCCGCCAGCCGCTCGTGGCGGCCGGCGTCGAGATCGCGCCGCACCGGATGTTCGCGGTCCGGGCCGGGTACAAGTGGCGGGGCGCCCAGCCGGGCCTCCGGGGCCTCACGGGGCTCACGGCCGGGCTGGGGGTCCGGCTCGGCCGGCTCGGGATCGACTACGCGTACCAGCCGTTCGGCGACCTCGTGACCAGCCACCGGTTCGCGCTGGTCTGGGGGACGGGCGGGGCTATTTAGACTTCTTGACGGCCTCCGCCAGCCGGGCCGAGAGGGTGTGGATCGCGGCGGCCACGTCCGCCTGCGAGAGGTTCTGCTCCGCGTCGCTGTAGATGATCTTGCCCGTCTCGACCTTGACCACCCGGATCGTGATCACGTAGCTGCCGAAGAGCTTGCCGACGCTGCCCAGCACCAGGTACTGGACGTTCAGTATCCTTCCCAGCTTGACCGCGCACTCCTGCGTCGTGCAACCGGTCTGCTGGAACGCCTGCTCCTGGAGAACGCGCTCCATGCTCGCCTTCTCCACCACGTCGAACGACCCCACCTTGACCATCTCGGTGCGGAAGAGGTCCGAGATCACGGACGCGTCGGACGCGGACACTTCCTGCGCGTCGAAGTTCGCGACCGCGAGGCCCCGGCCCTTCTCCTCGAAGAAGAACTTCATGACCTCGCCCTCGGTCAGCCGGCGCTCCTTGCCGCCCCGGAACTCGATGGAGACCAGGTGCGTGACCCCCATCCCGCTGCCGAGCGGGAGCGCGACGGCGTAGTCGATGGCCGAGTCCTTGTCCATGTGGAACGTGAGACCCGCGCGCAAGGACGTTCCCAGCGCGGCCGCGCCGGACAGTCCGCCCGGCTGGGTCTTGAGCGCCATCCGCAGGGTCAGGGGGGGGATGACGTTGACCGAGACGCCGCCCGTGTACGCGTCCGTCCACATGTTGCCGGCCTTCGTGCCCGCGGCGCCGGGCACCGTGACCGAGGCCATTCCGGTCACCGTCACGCGCTTGACCGTGAGCGCGCCGCCGTAGTTGAACGCTCCCGGGCTGGCGGGGGAGCCGCCGAGCCGCACGAAGGCGGCCCCGAACTCGAGCCGCTTGAACCGCACGGCGAACCCGGCGTCGAAGAGGAGGGCTGTCGTATCCGAGAGCCAGGAGCCGTAGCTCATCCGCGCGTACCGCACCCCCGCCCCAACCGCGAGCAGGTCCCACTGGTACGCGGCCGCGATCGCCAGGTGCGAGCCCGTCGGCGTGATGGCCGGGCCGCTTTCCTGGCCGTCGAGGTCCACGCGCTTGAACGCGGGGACCGTGAAAAGCGAGAGCAGGCCCGCGGCGCCAAACGACCCGTTGTCGCCCGGCTGGCTGGCCCAGCTTCCGCCGTAGCTGAAGAGGCCCTTGAGGCTCCCGAACTGGGCGCCGCCGCCGATACCGGCATCCCAGGTCCTCGGCTGCCAGCCGAGCAGGGCCGGGTTCGAGAAGATCCTGAAGAAGTCATAGTCGCCGTAGATGCCACCCGCCGCCTGCTCGCGGACACCCACGGGCAGACGGGTGAACGCGAGCCCATCGGCGAGGGCGGGGAGCGAGCTGGCCGCGCGCGCCGGTAGCGCGGCCGGGGCGAGGAGGCCGCAGGCCAGCAGCGCCGCCAGGAGTATCCGGGAGGAGGTCATTGAATATCCGCCGCGTAGGTCACGACCATGACCTGCTTCTTGTCCTGGACGGCGCCGGTGGCCACGACCCAGTACATCCCGGCGAGGAGGGGCCGGAATCCGACCCATGCGTCGAACTGCGCGTAGCCGAATCCGGAGGCGTCCAGCGTCACTGCCCCCAGATCGGCGACGGGCCGGCCGGCGACATCGTAGAGGGTGAGCCGAACCGTCCCGCCGGACGGCGCTCCCCTGGCCACGACGTAGGCGATGGTGCCCGACCCCGTATAGATGACGTTGTTCCGCACCTGGAGGCTCCCGGTCTTCGGCGGCCTCGCGTCGAGCGTGACGACCGTGCCGCCCTCGACGAAGTTCATCGTGTAGTCGTCGTTGTGTCCGCCCGCGACGAAGAGGACCCGGCCGATGGCGCCCATCGCGTGTCCCGCGCGGGCCGTCGCCATCGGGTCGCGGATCGTCCACCGGTCGGCGCCGGGGTCGTAGGACTCGACTTGCGTCTGGTAGCCGCCGAAGTTGCTCCCGCCCCCGGTTACGTAGATCAGCCCGCCCAGCGTGGCTGCGCCCACCCACTGTTTCCGCTTGGACAACGCCGCCTTGGCGGACCACACATGCGCGACCGGGTCGTACGCCTCGACCTGGGATAGGTACTCGGACGTGTCGTTCCAGCCGCCGATCACGTAGACGAGGCCGTTGAGCGCGACGGCCTTCGCCGAGTATCGAGGGGTGGGGATCGGGTACGGGAGGACCGTCCAGGACATGGTCGCGGGATCGTACGCCTCCATGGTGTCGAGCGACCCCGCCGAGTCGTTGGCCCCGCCGACGGCGTAGATCGTCCCCCCGACCGCGGCGGCGGCCACCCCGTACCGGGCGGTCGTCATGGCGGAGCAGCTGATCCAGACGCCGGTCGCGAGGTCGTAGCGCTCGACGCTGGCGAGGTAGGTCGTGCCGCTCCTGCCCCCTATGGCATAGAGCGACCCGTTGAGCGCGACCAGGGCGCAGCCCCGGCGGGCCGACGCCATGGGGGCCCGGACCGTCCATCGGCGGGTGGTGGGGTCGTAGGACTCGAAATCGGCCCGGTCGACGGTGAAGCTCCCGCCCGCGACCCAGAAATTGTCGTTGAGCGTCTCGCCGGCCAGGAGCGACAACCCGGCCTGGGGCATGCTCGACCGCGAGGACCAGGCGATGAGGTCGGTCGCGGCCGCGGACGAGGCGAGGAGGGCCACCGCCGTCGCGACGCGGAAGCGGAGCGGGATCAGCAATGCACGCACGGTAGCTGATGGTACCTCCCGCCGCGGACGGCAGGCAACCTGCCCCGCCGGGCGGCCCGGCCAGGGGGCCATCCGGGCGGCGGTTGTGGTGTGATGGGGAGGTGAAGATCTTCGCGCTCTGCCTGGCCGCCTTCTTCCTGGGGATCATCCTGGACCGGCTCTACGTCGTCTACATGCTCCGGCGGGTCAACCGCCACGTCCACCGGGCCATCGAGGCCGTCGAGCGCGCGAGCCGGGACGCCGCCGCCGCGGACGTGGAGAAGGCGGACCAGGCGAAGCGGGTCGGCCGCAACTGAAGGAAGAGGTCGCGGGCCCTCCCCCTGGGGGGGCTAGCTCCGGCGGGCCGTCGCCGCGTCCTTGCGGCGGGATGTGGCCCGCACCATGTCGCGGTAGGTGCTGATGGCGGCGAAGGCGACGGCGAACACCACCGGGCCCAGGAACAGCCCCAGCGGCCCCATCGCGAAGATCCCGCCCATGATGGCGATGAACATGGCGTACGCCGGCAACCGGGCGCCCTCGCCGATCACGATGGGCTTGACGATGTTGTCGATCGACGAGACGAGGATGATGCCGTACGCGAAGAGGCCCGCCGCGCGCGCGAGGGAGTCCTGCGTGATCCAGAGCCAGAAGCAGGCGGGGATCCAGAGGACGGCGACTCCGATGTACGGGATCAGGGAGGCGAAGAACCCGGCGGTGCCGAAGAGGACGGGGAGGGGGACGCCGAACAGCTTGAACCCGATCCCCACCAGCACGGATTGCGCGAGCGCGGCGATGAACATGCCGTGGACGACCGCGACCGTGGTGTCGCGGACCCGGGACTCCAGCAGGTTGCGGAACGCGGGGGGGAGCGGCACCGCGTTGTTCCAGCCCGCGATCCAGTCCTTCCCGTCCCGCAGGAATATGAACAGGGACAGCATCATGACCGCGAGGTCCAGCGCCAGGATCGGCAGGTTCTCGAGCGCGGCGCTCAGCCACGCGAGGAGCCGCAGCGACACGACGCGCAGCCCGGCCGTGCTGACGTCGCCGATGACCATCTCGATCCGGTGGGTCGCGTCCTTGGCCATCTGCGGGGGCAGGATGGCCCGCGTGGACGCCACGGCCTCGTCGATTCGCCGTTTGAGCTCGCCGCTCTCGACCCGGCCCCTGAGGCCCTCGTAGGCCTTGCCCGCCTCGACCGTGAGCGCAGAGCCCAGGTAGGCGGCGGGCACGACGCCGATCACGGCGACCACGCCGGTGATGAGCAGGGCCGCGAGCCCCTGCTTCCCGCGGGTGAGCCACCGGGCCGGCCCCATCAGCGGCGCGCACGCGATCGCGAGGATCGCGGCGAACGCGAGCGGCTGTATAAGCGGCATGAGGCAGAGGACGAGCAGTCCGCCGATGATGGTGCCCAGCAGCACGGTCCCGCCGATCCGGACGACCTGGCGCACGCGGTTGCCCATCCCGGGGTCGCCGGCGCGGCGGCGGGGGACGCGGCGGGGATGCGGTCGAGCCATGTCTCATCCTCACGCCGCGCGGCAGGGGTGTCAATCGGCGAAACGGCTAGGCACTTGCCACCCCCGCGCTAGGAATTCTCCCGAGTGTCTTCCGTCTCCCTTGGGGCGCATGCTGAAGCCAGTCGAACGGAGGAACCAAATCATGCGCCATCCGGTCCGGACCGTTCTCTTCTTCATGCTGCTGAGTTCGTGCTACGCGCAGGAGCGCGTCTACGTAAGGGGCGGACCGCCGCCCTGGGCGCCCGCGCACGGGGCGCGCCGGGGCGACTTTTACCGTTACCGCTACTACCAGAACGCGCAGGTGTATTACGACGTCGATCGCAACGTCTACTTCTACGTGGAGGTCGGGTCGGGCAACTGGATGATGGCGCCCTCCCTCCCTGCGTACGTCGTCATCCAGAACGACGTCGTGGTGGATCTCGAGATGGTCGCGGACCGGCCGTACCGGTACCACGGGGACGTCGTGAAATCGTATCCGCCTCCGCCGGGCCGCGGCGAAGGAGACGAGAAGCCCGGCAAGGGGCCCAAGGGGAAAAGGGGACGAGGGCACGGCGGGGACTGAGCCTCCCGCCGCTCGCGCGGCCCAGTCGTCCGCCGTCTTCCGGCCGGGCGATAACGCTATGATGCCAACAATGAGCCGCAATCCGAACGCATCACGGGTCCGCCGGGATCTCCGGTACGGGCGGGCGGGGCTGTCGCGCGACCCCCTCGCGGCCCGGGTCGTCATCATGTTGGCGGGACGCCGGCTGGGCCGCGACCAGCTCACCCGGAGATGCGACGTCGCGCCCGCCAAGGTGGGCGCCGTGCTCGACAAGCTCGTCCAGCTCGGAATGGTCGCCTTGCGGCGGGGCCGGCGGCCGCGGTGCGAGGTCGACTGGGCCCGGTTCGCCCCCTGGTTCGCCGGGATGGCGGCGGGCCCGGAGACGCGCGAGGCGGGGGCGTCGGCGCGGCTGCCGGAGCCGAAGCTCGAGATCGAGGTCGGGGAGTGGGGTGGCTGGCATCCCGTCGTGGTCTGGCATTCCGGGGCCGCGAAACCGAAGGCGCCGAAGGTGATCGGGGCCCTGGGCCGGCACCGGGCCTTCCGGGACCTCCTCGAGCGCTTCCTGGTCTGGCTGGCGGAGGACGCCGACCCCGAACGCGTCGCGCGCGGCCGCTTCACCCTCTCCGACCTGGCCCGTTCCTTCGAGTCCGTGCTGTTGCTGGCCGGGCCCAACCTCACGGCGGATCGCAGTTCCCGGTCCCGGACGCTCGTGCCGTTGCTGAAGCAGTGGCACGCCTGGCGCATGGCGGTTCACACCTTGCCCGAGCAGGCGTGGCTCGAAACCTTCGCGGCGCTGAAGCTCCTGGCTCCGTTAGCATCGAAGCGCCAGCGGCCCCGGCGTTGACATACTGACATACTGAATGGTATGACGGTTGCATGAGAACCACGGTGCGTCTGCCGGATGAGCTGATGCGGGTCGCCAAGCGGTTTGCCGCGGATCGGGGGACGACCCTGACGGCCGTGATGTCCGAAAGCCTGCGCCAGCGGATCGGACATGGCGGCGACAAGGGGCGCGCGGCCCGGCCCCGCCCGATGCCGATCTTCCACGGGACAGGAACCCGGCCGGGGATCGATCTCACCAGCACATCATCCCTTCTGGCGCGAACCGAGAAGCGTCACGGTCCTTCCTGACGTCAACGTCCTGATCGGGGCGTTCCGCGATGACGCGACCCACCATGCCGCGTGTCGGGCGTGGCTCGGCCGGGTGGTCGACGGCCCCGCGCCCTTCGGTATTTCCGAGTCGGCGCTGACGGCCTTCGTCCGCATCGTCACCGACACCCGGATCTTCAAACAGCCGACCCCGATGGTCCGGGCGCTCGAGTTCGCGGATTGGCTGAAGGACCAGCCGCGGGCGGTGACGGTGGCGCCGGGACCCCGGCACTGGGACCTCCTCAAGGGATTCTGCCGGCGCCCGGGCATTCACGGGCCGCGCGTCACCGATGCCTGGTTCGCCGCCCTGGCGATCGAACACGGATGCGAGTGGGTCACGCTGGACCGGGACTTCGCGCGATTTCCCGGCCTCCGGGTGTCCTCTCCGGTCGAATAGGTGCGGCGGGGAGGGGGGAACGACGTGAGGGGCGCCCGGAACTTGACGGTCGCGCTGGTGCTTCTCGGGTGTTCCGTCGCGGCGGGAGTGGCGTTCGCGGCTGGTGACACGGGCACTCCCCCCGTGAATCCCCAGCCCGAACGGATCTACATGCAGCTCGGTTCCGCTGCAGCGGAGCCGGCGGCGGACTGCACGGGGTCGACGGCGGAGGGCGTGATGCGCGAGCTCAATGCCGCACTCGGGTCGGGATACCCGGAACAGATCGCCCGCCCCTGGCGCGCCCGCGAACTCGAGGCATTCGTGCTCGCGACGGCCCGGCCCGCCGGCTCGCATGCCTACCGGATTGTGGGATACCACCAGGGCACTTCGACCGGTAGCGTGGAGTCCTTCGCTCCCACGCTCCTCCTGATCGTCAGTCCCGACCTGATCCGGGGTGTTCAGCGGCGGAGCGGGGGGCGGCGGGCCGCGTCCTACCTGCGTTCGGCCGCACTCTCGCTCACATACGAACTCAAGACCTGGCCGGAGGGGGCGGTGTTCGCGCGGGGGACGGTCCATCGCGAGATCTCGGAATCCGCCTCCGTGCCGGTCAACCTCCGGGCGTGGCTCGCGGCCCGCCCCGCACCGTCGGCCCGGATGGCAGGGGATCTTGCCCGGCGACTGGATCACGACCTGAAAGGGAGAAACGGCCCAGGCGCGGCGCCGGCATCCCCGGACGCGACTGGCCAGGTCCCGTTCGCGCGCCGGATCCTGGTGGCCGATCTGGATAACGCCTCGACGAACGTTGAGGCCGCCGGGTTGCTCCGCGCCGCGATCGAGGAGTCCCTTCGCGCGAGGGGGTATACCGTGGTCCCCGATCCCGAACGCATCGAGCGTTTCCGCGCTGCGGGCATCAGCGAGGCCGGCCAGTGGAATGGCTTGTCGACCGAAGCCCGGGTGCGCCTGCTCGATCACGACCTCCTCATGTTGGGCCGGATCGAGCAGTACCGCATCGTGAACATGGGGTTCTACCGGCGTCGCGAAGTGTGCCTGGGGCTCGCGCTCGTGGATGCGAGCGGCGACGTGGTGTGGAAGGGGTCGGGGATGGGGGTACGCGAGGTCATCTTCAACCCGTCGCTCTCGGGGCGCGAGTTTCTCCGTGGTCTGGCCCAGGCCACGGGGGAGAAGATCCTGCACCGGTACCTCAAGTGGGAAGCGAACGAGGCGGTTGCGGCCGCGCTCGCGTCGTTCCCGGCGAAGCCAGCCGAGATCCCGGAGGCTGGCGAGGCATTCGGTGACGAATACGAGGGGGAGAAGGAGGGATACCTCTCCCTCAACTTCGGGAGTCTGTCTCGCTTTGGCGCCACGAGCGAAGTGGGTGGCGTCCGGCTTGACGCGAATCACAACGCGTCGCGGGTCTACCTCCGGGGACGGTCGACGAACCTTGCGGCGGCCATCTGGTCGGCGCGGCGGTCCCTGACCGGCATCACGCTCGACTTGGGCATTCAGGAGGTGTCGCGGCAGGGGCTCCGGTGGATGGGCGCTCCCGCGGCGGGAAGCACCGTGGGCGCCGACTGGACGTTCCGTGGATCCCTCCTGGTCGCCCGGTGCGTTGCTCCGCTGGGCATGCGCCGGTTCAACTTCCTTCCCTACGTGGGCCCCGGGATCGATATCATCGGCGAGGAGGTGTCCCTGAGACGCCCGACAGGCGATACCACGCTCAAGCGCTGGTACGGAGTGGGCCTGTCCGCGAACGCGGGGGTGGACTGGTCGGTGCTGGAAGTGATCGGCCAGCCCTACTGGCTCCGGACCGCTGTTCGCTACGAGGTGCTGACGACCGGGGTCGTCAGGCCGGGCGACCTTTCCCTGGTCGTCGGGTTCGGAGCGCACCTCAACATTCGCGTCCTCAACGACGAGGAAGAGTAGCTTCTGAGCGGGATCGACGGCGTGTTCGAGCGCGGCGGGCGGCTGAGCCGCGAGCTGCCGGACTACACGTACCGGGGCGGCCAGTTGGAGATGGCCCGGGCGGTGGCGGCGGGCCTCAAGTCCGGCGACCGGCGGCTGGTCGAGGCCGGCACGGGCATCGGCAAGTCCCTGGCCTACCTCATCCCGGCCGCGCTCTGGGCCATGGAGAACAAGAAGCAGGTGGTCGTCTCCACCTGCACGAAAGCCCTCCAGGAACAGCTCGTGGAAAAGGACCTGCCCCTGGTCGGCCGGATCATGGCCGCGCTGGGCCACGAAGACTTCCGGTACGCGCTCCTGATGGGGCTCGAGAACTACCTCTGCGTCCAGCGCCTCGACGCGCTGGCCGGCGGGCACGACGAGGGGCTGTTCGCCGCGCCCCGGGACGCCCGGGGGCTCTCGATCGTGAAGGAGAACGCGCTGGAGGGGGGCACGGCCCTGCGGCACAAGGTGGGGGTGGGCGTCGACGACGCCGTCTGGAGCCGGATCTGCGTGGACTCCCTGGTCTGCGACCGGTACCGCAAGTCCGATGCGCCGGGCGCGCCCTGCGGGTTCCGGGCCGACCGGGACCGCGCGAATGCGGCGCACATCCTGGTCATCAACCACTGGCTCCTCATGAACTGGGCCATCCCCCGGGACATCGACGACTCGATGGAGGACGCCGAGCCGCCCCCCGGTGTCCTCCCGTTCGGGGCCGCGATCATCGACGAGGCCCACACGCTGGAGGAGGTCGCCGGCACCTGCCTGGGGCTGGAGGTGACCGAGGACGGTATCGGCAGACTCCTGCACCGTCTGCTCCCGCGGCGGCGGGGTGGACTGCTCAAGGCCGTGGCCGGATCGGGCCACGGCCCCTGGGCGACCGCAGCCACCGACGCCGCGCGGCAGGTCGAGTTCAAGGCCGCCGGGTTCTTCGAGGAGATGCGGACCTGGGTCGAGGGCGCGGCCGCCGAGGGCGAGGCCGGGTCGCGGGAACGCCGGCTGACCGAGCCATTGATCCCCAACATCGACCTGGCCGGCGCCCTCGGCGATCTCGCGGACCGGCTCGACGAGGCGGAAGCGTGCGAAGAGCGGCCGGACCTCGCCCGCGAGGTCCTGGGACTGGCGGCCCGGTGCCGGCAGGAGGCGGAGAGCATCCGGACCATCCTGGGCTGCGGGAAGGACGGCTCGGTCTTCTTCGTGGCCATGAACTTCTCCCGCCAGGTCACGCTCCGCTCCCTGCCGATCGACGTTTCGACCGAGCTCCGGGAGCGGTTCTGGGACCGGCCGTTCCCGTTCATCCTGTGCTCGGCCACGCTCGCGGCCGGGGACTCGTGCTCGCACTTCCGCCGTTGGGTCGGGCTGGCGGACGCGAAGGAGCTGATCATCGAGTCGCCGTTTGACTGGCGGAAACAGGCCCTCGGCTATCTCGCGGCCGACCTGCCCGCCCCGGGAAAGGGCGATGGGCCCTGGGAGGCCGCGAGCGTGGAGCGGGCCATCCAGCTCGCCGCGGCCGCGCCCGGGGGCGTGCTGGTCCTGTTCACGTCCTGGGCGCATCTGGGACAGGCGGTCGAGCCGTTCCGCAGGCGCTTCCAGCCCGCAAGGGCGGTCCTGGCGCAGGGCGACGCCGACCCCACCCTCCTGCTCAACCAGCTCCGCTCCGCGCCCGGCACCATCCTGCTCGGCACGGGCACCTTCTGGCAGGGCATCGACGTCGTGGGGGCCGCGCTCCAGTGCGTGATCGTGACCCGCATCCCGTTCCCGAGCCCCGCGTCTGCATACAACAAAGCCCGGCAGACCTGGCTCCAGGAGCACGAGATCGATCCGTTCCAGGACGACTCCCTCCCGCGCGCGATCATCAAGTTGCGGCAGGCCTTCGGCCGTCTTATCCGTTCCGAGACCGATACCGGCGTCTTCGCCCTCCTCGATTCCCGGATCAACACGAAGAACTACGGCCGCGTGATCATGGCCAAGCTCCCGCCCGCGCGGTTCACGTCCGCTCTTGCCGACGCCGAGCAGGCCCTCCGCGGGGGGTAGGCTGCGACCCGTGTCTGGAGGCTTCCCTGGCGACCTCCGGGGACCAGACTGGTGAAGGCGGGCCCATGCCCGCCAAGGCCATGTTCCCGGGAGTCATGGCCCTTTTCGGGGGAGGGGTCCAGGCCCCCCTTGGGGGGTATAATGCGGAAGCTGTGAGTACAAGGCGGCCCCCGCTCCCCGTCCTCGCGGCGCTCGCGACCGTGCTGGGGGTTCTTGTCGCCGGTATCGCGTCCGCCACCCCGCCGCCCCCGCTGGCTTGGGAACAAACGTACAACAGCCCCGGCAACCTGGACGACCAGGCGAACGGGGTGGCCATCGCCCCCGACGGGAGCATCGTGGTCGTTGGCACCGAGGATCGCACGGACGTCGGGCGCAGCAACGACATACTTATCAGGAAGTACGATTCCGCCGGAAGCCTGCAGTGGACGCGAAGCAGCAACGGACCGGGAAACTTCGGCGACTATGGGCTCGGGAGCGCCATCGATGCCGGCGGGAACATCTTCGTCGTGGCGAATTCCGACCGGTCCGACATTGGGCATTCCTACGACTGGTTGATCATGAAGTGGGATGCCGGGGGGACCCTGCAGTGGAGCGTCACCTGTAACCTCGTCGGAAACAGCTGGGACAACGCCTGCGATATCGCCGTTGACGCGAGCGGGAGTGTCTATGCGGTGGGCATGTCCGCCGTCCCCGGCAGGGACTGGCATGTGATCAAGTTCGCGCCACTGGATGGCGCAATCGTGTGGCACGACGTATACAACTATGGCTCCAACGACTATCCGCAGAGCGTGGCGGTCGATCCGTCAGGGGATATCGTCGTGGCGGGCTACGTGGGCGACTGGAGCGGCGCGGGACTGATCTCGGCGGTCAGGAAGTACACGGCAGGCGGTGACCTGGTCTGGACCATGACGCGGTCGACCGGCAACGAGAACGGCTACGGGGGGGTTGCGGTCGATTCGACGGGGACGATCGCCTGCCTCGGCTCTGAGATACGCGGCGACCTGGGGCAGAGCCGCAACTGGTTTCTCCAGACATACGGCGCCACCGGTGCGACGCAGTGGCTGGCCACCTACAACAGTCCGGCTAACGGCGACGACGGGCTGGAGGGTAACCGCAATGTCGCGGTCGATGCGGAGAACTCCATCGTTGCCGTCGGTTACGAGACGAGGACTGACCTGGGACAGGGTAAGAACTGGCTGGTGCGCAGATACAACCCCGCAGGCGTCCTGCAATGGTCCATGACATACGATGGTGCGGCGCACGGGGACGACACGGCCGGGGGGGTTGCGTACGGCGCCGACGGGTCGATCGTCGTCGTCGGGTACGAGGCCGTGGCCGGCCAAGGCAAGAACTGGGCGGTGAGGAAGTACGCTCCGGTCGTCGTCCCGGACGGCGACCTGGACTGGGGCAGGGCGGTCGACATGCCGACGGACCGGGTCAGTCCCGGCGTCTGCGGTCTGAGCGGAAAGCTCTACGTCGTCGGCGGAGCCGACGCGGCCGTCCTAGGAACGGTGGAGGCCTACGACCCCGCCTCGAACACGTGGACGACGAAGGCGAGCATGCCTACGGCGCGTGTGCGGCTGGTGACGGAAGCAGTCGGCGGGAAGCTGTACGCCATCGGAGGGGGGACGGTGAGCTCGGAAACCCCACCCTATACAACCGTTGTTGAGGCCTACGATCCCGCGACGAACACCTGGACCACCCGGGCGGGCATGCCGACCGCCCGGGATGCCTGCGCGTCAGCGGTCGTGGGGGGCAAGATCTACGTCATCGGCGGCCGGGGGGGGGCGCGGAAGGTCGAGGTATACGACCCTGCCGCGAACACCTGGGCCACCAGGGCGGACGCCCCGGTGGACTTCGTATGCGCGAGCGGGACCGCTGTCAATGGGAAGATGTACCTGTTCGGCGGCTACGTGGCCGGGAACACGCAATACGCGTACGAATACAACCCGGATGCGGGCTCATGGCGGACGCTGACGAACATGCCGACCGCCGGGTCCGACACGGTGGCGGTCGCCCTGAACGACCGGGTGTACGTGATCGGGGGGGACGGACGCAACCCGACGGTCGAGGAGTACGACACGAACGCCAATACGTGGACGACCAAGGCGTCCCTCTACTCCGACCGGATCGACACCTACGGCGCGGTACTGAACGGGAAGATCTACGTTGCCGGCGGTTTCGATTTCGTCACGCCGTACTTCGCGGAGGTGGACGCCGTGACCTACCGGGGCGGCGTGATGGACGTCTCGACGGAGGTGAGCGGCCCGGCCCTGCGGGGCCAGTGGATCACGGTCACGATGACGGTCACCAACGTGGGGGCGGAAGCGGCGCAGAACGTGACGCCCGCACTCGCGACGGGCCCCGGCGTGGGGCTGGTGGGGCCGATCTCGGGGCCGGTCCCACCGGGGCCGGTCACGCTGAATCCCGGGGACGGGGTGACGTTCGCGTGGACGTGTTCCGCGGTGGGCGTCGGCAACGTGACGTTCACGATGACGGTGATGGGAGGCGTGACGGCCTCTTCGACGGCGACCCTGGGCTCCCGGGTGAGTGCGTCGATCTATCCCTGGGGTGGCACCATCACCACGGTGGCGGGCACCGGCAGCAAGGGGTACAACGGCGACGGAATTCCCGCAACGACCGCACAGACCAATGGACCGGAGGGCTTCGCCGTGGATTCGGTCGGCAACCGCTACATCGCCGAGCGGTTCGGCAATCGTGTCAGGAAAGTCTCGGTGGCCAGCGGGCTGATCTCGACCGTGGCCGGGACGGGCACGGGAGCCTACAACAGCGACGGCATTTCCGCGACCGTCGCGAACGTGTCGGGCACCGATGGCGTGGCCCTGGACCCGGCGGGCAATCTCTTCATCGCGGACCGCGACAACAATCGCATCCGGAAGGTGGACGCGACCACCGGGTTGATCTCCACGGTGGCCGGGACGGGAACATATGGCTACAACGGGGACGGGATCCTGGCGACGGCCGCACAGCTCAGGTATCCGAGCGGCATCGCGATATTCTCGGGGAACCTTTACATTACGGACAATGCCAGCCATCGCATCAGGAAGGTGGTCTTGGCGAGCGGGCTGATCTCGACGGTGGCCGGAACGGGCACGGGGGGGTACAACACCGATGGGGTGGCCGCGACCACAGCGCAGCTCAACTGGCCCAACGGGGTCGCCCTGGATGCCGTGGGGAACCTCTACATTGCGGACGGCCAGAACCATCGCGTCCGGAAGGTGGATGCGGTCAGCGGGCTGATCTCGACGGTGGCCGGGACGGGGACGACGGTGTACAACGGCGAGGGGATTCCCGCCACCACTGCGGGGTTGAATGTTCCGTGCGGCATTCATCTGGACCCGGCCGGCAACCTCTATGTGGGGGAGTATTTCGCGAACCGGATTCGGAGGGTGGATGCCGCCACTGGGCTGATCTACATTGCGGCAGGCACCGGAACCGAGGGCTACAACGGCGACGGGATTCCCGCCACCACCGCGCTACTGCATCTGCCTGCCGGAATTGACCAGGACGCATCCGGGAACCTCTACATCACGGATCGTGACGGCCACCGAGTCCGTCGGGTTGCCCCGTCGGCGTGGCTCGCGACGTCTCTCTCGTTGTCGTCCACGGTCGTGAGCCCGGGGCAGTGGATCCAAGCCTGGCTCACGGTCACGAACACGGGGTCGAACGCCGCGACCGGGGTAACGCCGGCGTTGCAGGTGAACACGCCGGCCGGGCTGGTGGTGCTAGGCGGGGCGACGCCTGCGGGGCCGGTCACGCTGAACGGTGGCGCGTCGCAGACGTTTGCTTGGACCCTGTCCGCCACCGCCGGTGGAGTCGCGAGCTTTACCGTCACGGCGGGCGGCATGGACTCCATGCTGGGCTCGCCGATCCTGGGCCGTCGCGTGGCGGGCGTCGTGGTGACGGCCGCGCGGCTGACGGCCAATCTCGTCGTCGCCCCCGGGGCGGCCGGCACGGGCCAGTGGTTCACGGCGAGGCTGACGATCTCGAATACCGGGGCGGCCGCGGCGAACGGCGTGGTGCCGTCCATGGGATTCACTTCGGGTGCCGGTCTCGTCGTGCTCGAGTCCGGGCCGTTGCCTCCGGGACCGGTCACGCTGGGCCCGGGGAGCTCGACGACGTTCACGTGGACGTACAGCGTGTCGGGGAACGGGATGGTCGGCTTCAACGCGACCGCGTCCGGCACGGATGCCGTGATGGCGGTCGCGGTCCAGGGGTCGGCCACCCGGACCTTCGTCGCCACGCAGGACCCGCTCTGGACACCGGAGGCGCCCATGCCGACCGCGCGCCGGGATGCCGGTACCGCGGTCGTGGGCGGCACGGTCTACGTGGTCGGCGGGAACGACGGGGCGGCGGGCTATGCCAGGACGGAGGCGTACGACCCGGCCACGGACTCGTGGGCGACCCTGGCCAGCCTGCCCACGGGGCGGTACGGCCTCGGCGTTGTGGCCGTGGGGGGCACGATCTACGCGATCGGCGGCGGGGCGGGCGGCGGGGCCCTGTCCGTGGTCGAAGCCTACGATCCGGCGACCAACACGTGGACCACGAGAGCGGCCATGCCCACGGCACGAGAGTATCTCGCCACCGTCGTGATCGGGGGCACGATCTACGCGATCGGCGGGGAGAACGGCACCGGCGGCCTGACGATCGTGGAAGCCTACGACACCGCGACGAACACGTGGACGACGAAGGCGGGTATGCCGACGGCGCGCGAGGGGCTGTCCGCGGTCGTGGTCGGGGGCAGGATCTACGCCATCGGCGGCGCCAACGGGGGCGACACCGGCGTCGTGGAGGTGTACGACCCGGCCACCGACAGTTGGACGACGCTGGCCAGCATGCCGACCGCCCGGTCCGGCCTGACCGTGGTCTTCGTGAATGTCACGATCTACGCCATGGGAGGCTCGAACGGCGGCGTCCTGTCCACCGTGGAAGCCTACGACCCGGCCGCGGATGCGTGGACGACGAAGGCGAGCCTCCCGGCTGGGTGCGAGGGGCTCGCGGCCGCCGTGATCGGGAACACGATCTACACGGTCGGCGGATGGGATGGGTCTGCCTTTGTGTCCACCGTGCATGCGGCCTACGTGACGCCGTCATCTCTGGCGCCGCCCCCGTCCGCGCCGCCGGCACCACCGCTCCTGGTGAAGGTCAAGCCGAAGTCGATCCTGATCGGACCCAACGTGCTGGATCGGTCGGACCCCGGGAGCCGGCTCTCGATCGCGGCGCGGGGGAAGGCCGGGGGACGGGTGACCATCGAGATCTTTGACGAGGGCGTCCGGCTGGTACGGACCCTGCACCTCGATCTCGACGGCGACGGGCTCGCGGCCATGGACCTCGACGGCAGGGACGACCACGGCAAGCATCTGGCCTACGGCCTCTATTGGGTGCTCGCCCGGGACGGCGGAGTCAGCGACCGGAAGCAGTTCATGATCGTGTCGAAGAGGAAACGCTGACATGACCGGACGGCGATGGGTCCTCGCGGCGGCGGGAGGCTGGATTATCCTCTCCGCTCCGGCCCTGGCGATGACGGGGGCCCTGTTGCTGAACGCGCCGCTGAGCGTGCGGGAGGCCGGGATGGGTCAGGTGAGCGTGGGTAGCACCGACGTCCTCCGGACCTGGAGTAATCCGGCCCTGCTCGCGGGCCAGTCGACGCGGGGCGCGGTCCAGATGACCGGCGGATCGCTGTTCGGGGGCGACCTCGACGGTCTGGGGGTCGGCGCCGGCTGGCTCGTCAACCAGAGCTGGGCGGTGGGGGCCCTGGCCGTGACGTACACGAGCCGGATGGCCGAGGTCAACGCAAACGGGGACGAGATAGGGACGAGCTTGGACCGCGGGCTGACCGCAGGCGGCGTCGTGGCCGCTTGGCGTGGATCCTGGCTGAGGGCGGGCGTGCTGGTCAAGGGCGTGTCGGACAACCTCGCGGGGGACCGGGCGACGACGGGGGCGGCCGACGTGGGGGCCACGGGCCGGTGGGGCGAGGTCGGGGTCGCGGTAGCAGCCCGCAATCTCGGACCCGGCCTGCGGCCGGCGCAGGGCGACGTCGAGGCCCAGATGTTGCCGGCTGAAGCGCGGCTCGGCCTCGCATACCGGCTGATGCGCCTGCGCGCGCTGGTCGGAGCCGAGTACGTCCAGCCGTTCGACTTTGGCTACCGCGCCGGGCTGGGCGCCGAATGGTGGTACATGAACCGGTTAGGCCTGCGGGCCGGCGCACAGAGGAACCAGGACGGCCGGTTCCAGGTCTCGGCCGGCTTCTCGGTCGTCTATGGCCGCGTCTCGCTGGACTACGCGGCGGTGACCAACGTGATCGGGCTCAACCACCGGATGAGCTTCTCGTACGGGTTCGGCCGGTCGGCGGCCGAGATGGCGGTGGCGCCCCCCGCGCCGGAGGCGACGCCCCAGCCGGCGCCCGCGCCGGCCGTGACGCCGGCCATCCGGATCAATGTCGCCGTTTCGGAGCTCACGCCCCAGGGCGTGTCGGCCAGCGACGCCGCCGTCATCGCGGACATGGTCCGGAACGACCTCGTGTCGAAGCCCGCCTTCAACGTCGTCGAGAAGGCGAACATGGACAAGGTGCTCGCGGAGCAGGCCTTCCAGCAGACGGGCTGCACCAGCGCCGAATGCGCGGTCAAGCTGGGCAAGCTCCTGAACGTGAAGCTCATGGTCGTTGGGAGTTTCGGCAAGCTGATGGACGCCTACGTCCTGAGCCTGAGGGCGGTCGATGTGGAGACCGGGCGGATCGTCTTCTCGGACCAGGCCCAGCAGTTGTCCAGCCAGAGGGAAGTCGCCACCGCCGTCCGCGCGATGGTGGAGAAGTTCGCCAACACCGTCCGGTAGACGGGAAGTCCCTCCGGGGCGGGTAGCGCCGCGCCCTTTCGCCGGAAGGGGGTATGATCCTCGAATGGACGAGAACAAGGGCTCGGCGGGGCAGGTCTTCCGCGGCCTCCTCATGCTTGCGTGTCTTGCCGGCATCGCGTGGTTCGGCTACACGGGCTGGAAGAGCGGCCAGGGGGGCTTCTGGATCTTCGCCATCATCGTCCTGGTCGTCGTCTTCGCGTTCACCCTCTTCTTCTTCCTGGTCCGCATGAAGGTGGCGGCCGCCGAGATCGCGGTGACGCCCCTCAAGGTGCCCGTGGGCGGCGAGGTGAACGTGGTCTGGCGGCAGTCGTTCCGGGGCCAGGTGACCGTGAATCGCGCCGTCGTCCGCCTCGTGTACAAGGAGCGGGCCGTGAGCGGCAGCGGGAAGAGCCAGTCGACCCACATCCACGAGACCGTGGTCCAGGAGATCGAGAAGCCCGGCCGCGACTTCGCGCCGGGGGAGGATCTCGCGGTGGGGGCCCAGTTCCGGATTCCCCCGACGGCCATGCATTCCTTCGACTTCGGGTCCAACCAGCTCACGTGGCGGGTGGAAACCCGCCTCGATCTGGAGCGGTGGCCGGACGACTCGGGCGAGGTCGTGCTCGAAGTCGAGCCCCGGCTCCAGCGCTGACATGGGAAAGAGGATGGTCGAGATCATCCTGGACGGCGCCGCCGCCGGCGCCATCCCGTCCTACGAGCCCGGAGCCACCTTGACCGGCCACGTCAGGTTCACCCCCGACCCCGGCGTCACCGTCGGGGCCGTCTACGTCCGCGTCGACTGGTCGACCCGCGGGAAGGGCAATACGAGTCGCGGCCCCCGCAAGCAGGAGAAGCTGCCGATGCCGGAGGGCGGCCAGGCGGTGGAGGCGGGCCAAACGGTCGAGTGGCCCTTCTCCTGCCGGCTCCCGGAATCCCCGTGGAGCTATGCCGGTCAGTTGATCTCCATCGTGTGGGAGGTCACCGCCACGGTCCAGGTGTCCTGGGAGCTGGACCCCGACGGCGTCTGCGAGTTCACGCTCCGCCCCTCCGTCAAGTAGACCGGGACTTCGGAACGGAGGCCCCCGCGGGGCAATCCCGCTACACCCCGGCCCGTTGTGTATGCATGACGCCGGTGAATGCGCCCGCCGCCAATCTTACGCAGGCGGTGCCCTTTTTCACCGTACGCGATATCGACGCGTCGGTCCGCTTCTATGTAGACGGCCTCGGGTTCTCGATCGAACACCGCTGGGACCCGGACGGCCGGCTCCGGTGGTGCCGGCTGCAACGGGGCGGGGCGGCCCTCATGGTGCAGAACCGGGTGCGGGATGACGGGACCGTGGGGGAGGAGCCGGCCCGGGTCGGCGAGGGCTTCTCCGTCTGCTTCACCTGCAAGGATGCGCTGGCCCTGCACGCCGAGTTCACCGGCCACGGCCTGACTACCGACGAGCCCTTCGTCGGGAATCACATGTGGGTCGTGGGGCTGACCGACCCCGACGGCTACCGCATATACTTCGAGAGCCCGACGGACGTCCCAGAGGAGACCTTCCTCTCCGAGTGGCCCCGCTGAGGAGCCGGGAGTGGTCGTGCCGCCTTCCATAATCTGGGCTTCCCCGCACGAGGGGCCGACCGAATGCAACGGCGGGCCCTCCGGAGCTTGGTATAGTGGGGTCCATGGAACTGAAGCTGTCCACGGGAATCTACGCGGGGGCCGGTGAGACGCCGACCGACTGTTTCATCTTCTCCTTCACGAACGCGGCGCCGGCTTGGGGCCTCCTGCAATCCTACGGGCTGGCCTTCAAGAAGCCGGACAGCGGCGCCCAGGATTTCCAGCCCGCGCAGGATCCGTCCCTCCCCCGGAAGTTCGCCCCCGGCGAACGCGCGAAGGTCGGCATGGACCAGCGGTTGGCGGCGAAAGCGCTGGTCGCGCTCGGGTTGAAGGGCAAGGTGGAAGTGGAAGGGTTCCACGGGGATGCCAGCGGCATGCATTTCACCGGCGTGTCCCTGGTCCTCGATCTCGACAAGTGGGGGAGTTGATCCGGGCCTGACGAGTCTTCGGTCATGCCAGGGGAGGCTGGGCGGTTGAACGAGCAGCGGCGGGACATCCTCGTCGAGGCGGAGGCGCTCGCCGACCCCGGGGGCTGGGTCGTGGACCAGCAGTCGATGGACCAGATGGGGTCCCCGTACCTGCTCGCGCACGGGCTGGGGGTTCCCGTCCGCGACGCCACCGGCATGATCGATGTGCCCGCCCCCGGCTCCTGGCGCGTCTGGGTGCGGACCCGCGACTGGGCCCACACGCGGCAGGCGGGGGAGGCCCCGGGTCGGTTTCAGCTCCTCATCGACGGGGTGCCCCTGTCCACGATCTTCGGCACCGAGGGCGCCGCGTGGCACTGGCAGGACGGCGGACCGGTCACGCTCCCCGCCCGCCGCGCGACGATCGCCCTCCACGACCTCACCGGGTTCGAGGGTCGCGCTGATGCCATCCTCTTTTCCGCCGACCCCGGGTTCGTCCCTCCCGACGCTGGCCCCGCCCTCGACGCCTTCCGTCGCATCGCGCTCGGCCTGCCCCCCGCCCCCGCGGACGCCGGCTCGTTCGACCTCGTGGTCGCGGGCGGCGGCATCCCCGGGATTTGCGCCGCCCTCACCGCCGCCCGCGAGGGCCTCTCCGTCGCCTTCGTCCAGGACCGGCCCGTCCTGGGCGGCAACAATTCATCCGAGGTCCGGGTCTGGCTGGGCGGCGAGACCAACCTGCCCCCGTATCCGGACATCGGCAACGTTGTTCGCGAGCTCGAACAGGCGCGGAAGGCCCACTACGGCCCCTCGAACACGGCCGATCTCTACGAGGACAACGCCAAGCTCGCACTCGTGCGCGCCGAGAAACGGATCACGCTCTTCCTCGGTTACCGCGTGATCTCGGCCGAGACCGGCCCTGCGGGACTTGAGTCGGTCGTAGCGCAGGACATCCGGACCTCCCACCGTGTCCGCCTCGCCGGCAGGCTCTTTGCCGATTGCACCGGCGACGGGGCGCTGGGCGCCCTCGCCGGCGCGGACTTCGAGGCCACGGCTAAGGGCCACATGGGCCCATCGAATCTGTGGCACATCAAGGACACGGGCTCACCTTCGCCGTTTCCGCGGTGTCCGTGGGCCCTCGATCTCGCCCATGCGCCCTTCCCGGGCCGCGACGAGTACGCGGCGCAGTTCACGGACCCCGGGCCCGACGGGCTGGGGGCGTGGTTCTGGGAGTGCGGGTTCGACTGGGACCCGGTCGCGGACGTGGAGCGGATGCGCGACTGGAACCTGCTGGCCATGTACGGCGCCTGGGACGCGCTCAAGAACACGCTCGGCAAGTACCCGAACGGCCGGCTCGCCTGGGCCGCCTGGATCTCGGGCAAGCGCGAGTCCCGCCGCCTCCTGGGCGACGTGATCGTGACCCGGGACGACGTGCGCGCGGGACGCAAGTTCGAAGATGCCTGCTTTCCCTGCACCTGGGGCGTGGACCTGCACCGCCCGCACCCGGCGTTCGCCGCGGGGCTCGAAGGCCGTGAGTTCATATCCGAAGCGCTCATCGAGGAGCTGAAACAGCCCTTCTGGGCTCCGTACCGCGCGCTCTACAGCCGCAACGTCCCCAACTTGTTCATGGCCGGCCGCGACATCAGCGTGACCCACGAGGCCCTGGGCACCGCCCGCGTCATGCGCACCGGCGGGATGATGGGCGAGGTCATCGGGCTCGCAGCCTCCCTCTGCGTCCGCCGCTCGACCTCCCCCCGCGGCGTGTACGAATCCCACCTCCCCGAGCTGGTGGGCCTCCTGACCCGCGGCCCCTCCCGCCCGCGGTAGCCGGTCCGGCGCCGCCCCGGGGTGGTATTATCCGGGGCGTGATGCGGTGCGCCGCCGGATGGGTCGCGTGGATGACATGCGTGGTCGCGGTCGCGTCCGCGGCCGGGGCCGCGCGGACCCTCTCCGTCGAGGAGCTGAAAGCCCTCGCCCTGCGTTCCCCGAACGTGTTCGACACGTTCTTCGAGTACCAGCAGGTGTACCGGGAACGCCAGCCCGTCGTGTTTTTCGAGGGCGGGGCGGTGGTGGGCCCCGCCTACACCATTTCGGTCGACGGGGTCGACACGGAGGCGCATGTTGCGGGAGGCCAGGTGTGCCTGGGGGGCGTGCCATGGAAGTGGCGGGACGAGGCCGGGGTTCGCGTCGGCGTCGACTTCTACTCCACGAACCTGACGCCGAAGGGGAGCCCCATGGAGGACGGCTGGGGTTACCGTACCGTGCTCGCGTACGGCTCGATCTTCGACCGGAGCGCGGGTTGGAGCGGCTCGCTCGGCCTTTTCGTGCGGATGCGTCCGGTGACCCGCCTCGTCGGCGGCCGGCGAGTGTTCTCGAGCACCGAGACCGGGTCGGGGAGTACGGACGGCGCGGGCGTGCGGTACGGGAACGCCTCGGGCCGCAAGACCACGGAGATGGACTCCACGCAGGGCTTCATCCACGGCACCATCCCCGTGGCGGGGCTGACCACGGGCTTCCTGTTCGACCGCGGGGGCGTGAGTCAGCTCAAGGGCCATATGCAGGTGGTCCGGGCCTCGATCTGGGAATCCGCGGGTCCCGAGTTCGCGGCCATCCCCCAGTTCAGGAACTACCAGGTCGGCGTGCAGGCGACGCGCGTCCGCGCCTGGGCGGCGCCCGTCTCCCTCTCGACGGAAGCGACCGGCCGGTACGAGCGGGGCCTCGGGACCGGCTTCGACCACGCCCTGCTCAAGGCGGAGCTGACCCTGTTCGGGGACGGCTCGCGACGTGACCGCGTCGCCGGAGCCGGGGGGGCCGCCGGCGGCTTCCACCTCCGGATCGAGGTGCACGGCTCCTGCTTCAACCGGCCCGAGTTCGGAGACCCCTGGGGCTGGGGGGTCTTCGTGGATGCGATGGCCATCCCCGTGGGATCGGCCGGCATGCACATCGGAATGGGCGGGGGTCGCAACTACTACGAGGACATCGTCACGCTGCCCATCGCCAACGAGACCACCTTCCGGTTCGCGATCGGGTTCGAGCTGTAGCCGGCGGCGCGTCGGAGCGGCCGGGGCGTTCCTGATAGGCCCCACGACAAGACGGGGGACATGCCCCCGTACCTCCCTCGTGGCCGGGGGGGAGGGTAGACTAGCCGTATGAACCCTGGGCTGGCAGTAGCCATGGGCCTTGCGTTGCTGCCCCGCCTCGCGCTCGCTGGCGGCGCACCGGCGGCGCGGTCCGCGTTTGCTGCCCCGGTATGGACCGCGACGTCCACTGCGGCTCCGAGGACCCGTTCGGATGTCGACACAGGGTTCGAGCACCCGGGGGGAACCTACTCCAACGAAGCGTAGGAGCCTGCGCAACTGACCAAGGCCATCTCGATCATTGCCCAGCCATATCCAGTGGAAGTGCCGAAGGCTCCTGTCCCGTCGAGAGCGGTCTGTGAGTTCGTTCGTGCCCAGCACAGGGAAACTTGGGTCATCAATGGCGGGTGGGCGGGCCTGCCTCTGATGATTCTCGTTCTTGCCCGGCCGAAAGTCCTGCCGAGGGGGCTCCGAGAGGACAAGGTGTCGCCTCTGTTCACGATGGTGGGTGCCGAGCTGACGGCCGTTGGCCTCGGTTGGCTGATCGGGACGGTCACGGCTCCTCGATGCGGGGACATTGCGTGGACGGATCTGGACAGGAAATGGTGGGGGGACTGGAAGGCTGCTGATCGGGAATGGCGGGCGTGCGAATCGAAGCGGCTGTGGTACCACCAGCGCTTGCCGATCCTGTCCTTCGCCGCTGGATCGGTCTTGGGATATCTGGCGGGCGGTGGAAGCTTGAAGACCGGTCGGATGACGACCGAGGGGGAGGTCGTCGGCTCGATTGTCGGGATGGTGGTTGGTGCGGGAGTGGCGCTCGCGTGGTGGCTGAGCGATCTCCCGCCGTGCGGTCCGCGCCTGGATCCGGGCCCGAGGCCCGTCTGGATGTCGGGATCGACTGATGGAGGAGTGAGTCAGCCCGGGAGATAGGCCGAAGCAGGGAGGGCGATTACCGGTTTTACTTCATCCTGAGATAGAAAGGGGCACAGGGACAAGGGGCACAGGGACGGTCTTTGGATCATTGGATTCTCGGGAGAATCCAATGATCCAAAGACCGTCCCCGGACTTTCCCTTTCACGACGGGTGCTAGGATAGAGGCATGGAGAACGTGTTGCTCAACGCGAGCGATGCCGAGAAGTACGGCGGCCAGTACATCGCCATCGCCAGCATGGAGGACCGGAAGGTCGTCGCCAGCGGGAAGGACCCCGGCGTGGTGCTGGACGAAGCCAAGAGCCGCGGCACGGTGAACCCCATCCTGGTCTTCGTCCCGGAGAAGGATGCCGTCCTGCTCTTCCCGCTCCGTGCCGACTAAGACCTACCCCTTTCTGGTGCTTGGGGCCGGAGAAATGCCCCGGCCCTACCTCCTCATCAGGGCGTCCAGTCCGACTCCGGGGAAGACCGTTGATGCCCTGGCCCTGATCGACACGGGTGCCGATGAGTGCTCCTTCCCGGTTGAACTGGCCGCGCAGCTGGGGCACACGATCGACAAGGGCAAGCCGAAGACGGTCTTGACGGGGGCGGGTCCGACCACGGTCTATAGCCACTCAGCTTCGATCTCTTTCGACGGGTTTACTGTGGCTGACGCCATCATCGACTTCAATCCCCGTCTCAGGATCCCGCTCTTGGGGGTGAAGAGCTTCCTGTCCAACTTCGTGCTGACCGTCGACTACCCGGCCAAGACGTTCTCGCTCAGCTACTGACCGGAACTTCCGGGCGTTCATTCCGCCACGCTGAATCGTTCAGGTGCGCGCGCCCATGGGGTGATGTTGTGGGGGGTCGGTGAGTGAAGTGCATACCCCCATGACGCGATTCGCCGGGTCGTCGTCGCGATGCCAGCGTTCGAACGCGTTCCACTGGGCGAGACGGTTCTGCCAGGCTTTCGCGGCGTTCATGACCACCATTGCACCGGCTGGGTGGGGCGGGGGAAGGAAGCGATTGGCGATCGAACGATGAATCCGAGCGGGCGGGGGGAATCGAACCCCCGACGTTCAGCTTGGGAAGCTGACATTCTGCCCCTGAATTACGCCCGCACTGACCATATAGTACCACTTCGGTCCCCTCCGCAACCTGACCGTACAATGAGGCTTCGATGAGAAGAGGGATCGCGCTCGCGCTACTGTGCCTGGCCGGCGTGGCGGCCGCCCGCGACGAGGTGGGGCAGCGGGTCGAGAGCCTGCTGGGACGGATGACCCTCGACGAGAAGATCGCGTACCTGGGCGGGGTGAACGGGTATTACATCCGGGGGATGCCCCGGCTCAAGATCCCGCCGATCAAGATGAGCGACGGACCCGTCGGGGTCCGGAGCACGGCGTACCCCGCGGGCATCTGCCTCGCGGCGACGTGGGACCTCGCGATGGCGGCGCGAGTCGGAGCCGCCCTGGGCCGGGACGCCCGGGGCCGCGGAGTGCACATCCTGCTGGGGCCGGCGCTCAACATATACCGCACCCCCCAGTGCGGCCGGAACTTCGAGTACCTGGGCGAGGACCCGTACCTGGCCGGACAGCTCGCGGCCGCGGAGGTGCGGGCGATCCAGGGAGAGGGCGTGCTCGCCTGCGTCAAGCACTTCGCGTGCAACAACCAGGAGAACGACCGGGAGACCGTGGACGCGCAGGTGGACGAGAGGACCATGCGCGAGATCTACCTGCCCGCCTTCCGTGAGGCGATTGTCGCGGGCGGCGCGCAGTGCGTCATGGACGCCTACAACAAGGTCAACGGGGCGTTCTGCGCCGAGAACCCCTTCCTGAACATCCAGGTGCTCCGCAAGGAATGGGGGTTCAAGGGGATCGTCATGTCCGACTGGGGGGGGACCCACGACGGTCTGGCCGCGGCGGCGGGCGGGCTCGACCTCGAGATGCCGTCGGGCAAGCGAATGACCAGGGAACGGATCACGGCCGGTCTCGCGTCCGGCGCCCTGACGACGGACGTGATCGACGACAAGGTCCGGCACATCTTGCGTACGATCATCGCCGCCGGGTTCCTGGACCGGCCGCAGGTCATCGCGGGCATTCCCATGGACGACCCCGTTACCCGGGAGGTGGCGCTGGACGAGGCGCGCGCGGGGATCGTCCTGCTCAAGAACTCCGGGGGCGTCCTGCCGCTCGACCCGGCGAGGATCCGGCGGGTCGCGGTCCTCGGCCCCAACGCCCACCCGGCGGTCTGGGGCGGCGGGGGGAGTTCGTATATGGAACCGGCCCGTAAGGTGAGCGTCCTCGACGGGCTCAGGCAGGTGCCGGGGCTCGAGGTCGAGCACGTGGCGTTTGGTCGGGGACCGGCGGCGGCGACGGCGGCCGCGTCGGCTGCGTCGGCTGCGTCCGCAGCCGAC
>ERZ1292640.188-Hain-H43-02um-R1-188-length-50306-cov-11_pt1 | contig 50306 bp, 58 predicted proteins | sample MGYA00564404_ERZ1292640 | MGnify/ENA primary metagenome ERZ1292640 (study PRJEB36523, sample SAMEA6512636) | groundwater metagenome | collected 2019-01-08 | study: AquaDiva: Metagenomics assemblies of 32 groundwater samples | reverse complement strand
TGGGCAGGCCGGCCAGGAAGATGATGAGCCCGGTGGCCACGATGGCCCAGAAGGCGTTGGTCCAGCCGTACTGCACCAGCAAGGTGGCGCCCACTGCCTCCAGGATCAGGAAGGAGGCAGCACCGAAAGCGGTATTGGCCACCCGCCACTCCGACCACTTGCGAAAGCGCTGCGGCGCGAAACGCAGCGCGTAGTCTTCCATGGTCTCGCTGGCGACCCAGCTGTTGTAGTCACGCCGCACCTTGATGATGGACTGCACCGCGCCGCGCCCGGTCGGCTCACTGGCCGCAGGCGTGCCGGGGCCGGCCGGCACGGCGGGCGGGGCAGTCAACGGCGTGGCCTGGGCGTCCATGGCAGCACAGGTGCAGGTTCTGTGCCATGCCGCAGCGCAACAGGGATCCGCCCCCTTCCATGGCACCAATCTTGCTGCCAGTGGTAGCAAACCAGGCCGCCCGCCCCGGAGACATTTGATGGAACTAACTCCCCGTGTTCGGCCGGTTCTTGCGGCCGCACGGTCTGATTTTGAAGCGAAGCGATATGGAACTGACTCCCCGTGAAAAAGACAAGCTGCTGATCTTCACCGCCGCCCTGTTAGCCGAACGGCGTATGGCGCGCGGCCTCAAGCTCAACTACCCTGAAGCCGTGGCCTACATCAGTGCCGCGGTGATGGAAGGCGCGCGCGACGGCAAGACCGTGGCCCAGCTCATGAGCGAGGGCCGCACCCTGCTCACGCGCGCCGACGTGATGGACGGCATCGCCGAGATGATTCCCGACATCCAGGTCGAAGCCACCTTCCCCGACGGCACCAAGCTGGTCACGGTGCACCAGCCCATCGTCTGAGACGGATCTGAACGAAATCGACACCCAGCCCTTAGCAAACGGAGATCATCCGCTATGAAAAACAGAGCACTCAAACTGGCGGCCACGGCCGGCCTGCTGTTGCCGTCCCTCGTGCTGGCCCATACCGGCGTGGCGGGCGCACATGCGCATGGCGCACTGCTCAGCGGCCTGCTGCACCCCTTCACCGGCCTCGACCATCTGGCCGCCATGCTGGCGCTGGGTGTCTGGAGCGCACTCAGCATTCGCCCGGTGTGGCTGGCGCCCGCGGCCTTTGTGCTGATGCTGGCCGCCGGCGCCCTGGCCGGATTCAACGGCCTCGCGGTCCCGGCGGTGGAGCCGATGATTGCCGCTTCGCTGCTGGTGCTCGGCCTGCTGGTGGCCACACGCCGCGGCCTGCCGCTGGCGCTGACTGCCGGGCTGGCCGGCCTGTTCGCCTTCTTCCATGGTGCCGCGCACGGCCAGGAGCTCGCCCATCACAGCCAGTGGCTGGCGCTGGCCGGCATGCTGGCCAGCACCGCACTGCTGCACGTGGCCGGCATCGCGCTCGGCCAGGCCGTGTTTGCGCGCCACCGCTGGCTCGCCTCTTCTGCCGGCGGCGCCGTGGCATTGCTGGGTTCCACCCTGCTGCTGCGCCTGGCGTGAGGAACGCACGATGATCCCCGGCGAATTCCTGATCGACGACGGCGCGCACCTGCTCAACCCCGGGCGCCGTACCCTGACCCTGGTGGTGAAGAACACCGGCGACCGGCCGATCCAGGTCGGCTCGCACTACCACTTTGCCGAGACCAATGCTGCACTCGGCTTCGACCGCGCCGCCGCCCGCGGCATGCGGCTCAACATCGCCTCCGGCACCGCGGTGCGCTTCGAACCCGGCCAGCAGCGTACGGTGGAGTTGGTGGATTACGCGGGTGACCGCACGGTGTACGGCTTTCGTGGCCTCATCCAAGGAAAAGTCTAGCCATGGCAACGATTGGAAAACGCGCCTATGCCGAGATGTTCGGCCCCACCGTGGGCGACCGCGTGCGCCTGGCCGATACCGAGCTCATCATCGAGGTCGAGGCCGACTACACCCTGCGCGCCGGCGGCTATGGCGAAGAAGTGAAGTTCGGCGGCGGCAAGACCATCCGCGACGGCATGGCACAGAGCCAGCGCAGCAGGGCTGAAGGCGCGATGGACACGGTGCTGACCAACGCGCTCATCCTCGACCACTGGGGCATCGTCAAGGCCGACATCGGTTTGAAGGGCGGACGCATCGCCGCCATCGGCAAGGCCGGCAACCCGGACACGCAGCCGGGCGTGGACATGATCATCGGCCCCGGCACCGAGATCATCAGCTGCGAAGGCAACATCGTCACCGCCGGCGGCATCGACAGCCACATCCACTTCATCGCGCCGCAGCAGATTGAAGAGGCCCTTTGCAGCGGCGTCACCACCATGCTGGGCGGCGGCACCGGGCCGGCCACCGGCACCTTTGCCACCACCTGTACCCCCGGGCCGTGGAACCTGGAGCGCATGCTGCAGGCGGCCGACGCCTTCCCCATGAACCTGGGTTTTCTCGGCAAGGGCAATGCCGCGCTGCCGGGGGCGCTGCACGAACAGATCAGCGCCGGCGCCATCGGCCTCAAGCTGCACGAGGACTGGGGCACCACGCCGGCGGCCATCGACAACTGCCTGAACGTGGCGGAGGAAACCGACACGCAAGTGGCCATCCACACCGACACATTGAACGAAAGCGGCTTCGTGGAAGACACGGTGGCCGCTTTCAAGGGCCGCACCATCCACACCTTCCACACCGAGGGCGCCGGCGGCGGCCACGCGCCCGACATCCTGAAGGTGGTGGGCGAGGCCAACGTGCTGCCCTCCTCCACCAACCCGACACGCCCCTACACCGTGAACACGCTGGACGAGCACGTGGACATGCTGATGGTGTGCCACCACCTCGACCCGGCGATTGCCGAAGACCTGGCCTTTGCCGAGAGCCGCATCCGCAAGGAAACCATTGCGGCGGAGGACATCCTGCACGACCTCGGTGCCATCAGCATGTTCAGCTCCGACTCGCAGGCCATGGGGCGCGTGGGCGAGGTGATCATCCGCACCTGGCAGACCGCGCACAAGATGAAGCTGCAGCGCGGCAAGCTGCCGGGTGATTCAGATCGGCACGACAACTTCCGCGTCAAGCGCTACCTGGCCAAGTACACCATCAACCCCGCCATCACCCACGGCATCAGCCACGAGGTGGGCAGCATCGAGGTCGGCAAGTGGGCCGACCTGGTGGTGTTCAAGCCGGCCTTTTTCGGCATCAAGCCGGCGCTCATCCTCAAGGGCGGCTTCATCGCCATGGCCGCCATGGGCGACCCGAATGCATCCATTCCCACACCGCAGCCGGTGCACTACCGGCCGATGTTCGGCGCCTTCGGCGGCGCCATTGCCAAGACCTCGCTCACCTTCGTCTCGCAGGCCGGCCTGGCCGCCGGCATCGGCCAGCGCTTTGGCTTGCACAAGCAACTGGCCGCGGTGAAGGGCATCCGCGGCATCGGCAAGCGGCACATGATCCACAACGACTACGCGCCGCGCATGGAAGTGGACGCGCAAACCTACGTGGTGCGGGCCGACGGCCATCTGCTGACCTGCGAACCGGCGGTCAGTTTGCCCATGACACAACGTTACTTTTTATTCTGATGCTGCAAGTCTCCAAACTTCTTCCCCGCGGCCAGGGCTTGGCCGCACCGCTACTCAAACGCGCCGCCACGGTGGAGCTCGACTGGGACGTACGCCAGAAAAGCCGCTTCGGCGCCACCGATTCGCAGGGACGCGCCCTCGCCATCTTCCTGCCGCGCGGCACCGTGGTGCGTGGCGACGACGTGCTGGTGGCCGAAGACGGCTCGCTCATCCGCGTGGTGGCCGCGCCGCAAGCGGTGCTGCGCATCACCGCCTGTGCCGAGCACGGCTCACCCTTCGACCTGACACGCGCCGCCTACCACCTGGGCAACCGGCACGTGCCGATCGAGCTGCAACCCGACCACCTGAAGATCGAACCCGACCACGTGCTGGCCGACATGCTGCGCGCCATGCACCTGACGGTGGTGGAACAGCAGGCCGCCTTCGAGCCCGAGGGCGGCGCCTACGCACAGGGCGGCGCCTACGCACAGGGCGGCCACAGCCATGGGCATGGCCACGCGCACGGTCATGCACACGACCATGATCACGAACACCCGCAGGAACACCATGGCCATGGACAAGATCATGGGCATGCGCACTGAAACCGCACTCCCCGCCGCCAGCCTGCTGCAACTGATCTGGCTGGCCTCGCCGGCACTTCCGGTGGGCGGTTTTTCCTACTCAGAAGGGCTGGAAGCCGCCGTGGATACGGCGCGAGTTGCTACAGAAAAAGAGGCAGCCGACTGGCTGGTCGACCAGCTGCACCTGACGCTGGCGCGTGCCGACCTACCCGTGCTGGCACGTGCCATCAGCGCCTGGCGTGCCGACGACCACGCCGCCCTGCACGCGCTCAACAGCTGGCTGCTGCAGACGCGCGAAACCAGCGAGCTGCGGGCGCAGACGGTGCAGATGGGCCGTTCGCTGCTGGAGTGGCTGCGCAACCATGACGGCATCGCCCCTGCGCAGTTGCAGGCCTGCGCCGCGCTGGAGCCGAGTTACCCCATCGCCTTTGCACTGGCCGTCGCCAGCACCCAAGCCTCCGTGCGCGACGGCCTGCTGGCCTACGCCTTCGGCTGGGCCGAGAACATGATGCAAGCCGCCATCAAGGCCGTGCCGCTGGGGCAGAGCGCCGGCCAGCGCATCCTGGCCCGGCTGGCGGCCGACATTCCTGCCGCGGTGGATGCCGCCGGCCAGTTGCCCGAAGCCGACTGGCAAGCCTTCAGCCCGATGCTGGCCATTCTTTCCAGCCAGCACGAAACCCAATATTCACGCCTGTTCCGCTCCTGACACCATGACCCTGCACCACATCCCGAATCGCACCAAGACCCTGCCGCCGCTGCGCGTGGGCATCGGCGGCCCGGTCGGCTCCGGCAAGACCACGCTGCTGGAGATGCTGTGCAAGGCCATGCGCGAGCAGTACGACCTGGTGGCCATCACCAACGACATCTACACCAAGGAAGACCAGCGCTTGTTGACGGTGAGCGGCGCGCTGCCGGCCGAGCGCATCATGGGCGTGGAGACCGGCGGCTGCCCGCACACCGCCATCCGCGAAGACGCCTCCATCAACCTGGAAGCCATCGACCGCATGCTGGCCGACTTCCCCGATGCCGACATCGTGTTCATCGAATCCGGCGGCGACAACCTGGCCGCCACCTTCAGCCCCGAACTAAGCGACCTGACGATCTACGTCATCGACGTCGCCGCCGGCGAAAAAATCCCGCGCAAGGGCGGCCCCGGCATCACCAAAAGCGACCTCTTCGTCATCAACAAGACCGACCTCGCGCCTTACGTCGGCGCGAACCTGGACGTGATGGAAGCCGACACGCGCCGCATGCGCAGCAACGCGCAAGGGCTGAAACCGTTTGTGATGACCAACCTCAAGACACTGGCGGGGGTGGATGAGGTGGTTCGGTTTATTGAGACCAAAGGGTTACTAACACGAGCTGGCTAACGTAAAAGTAGCCGGCGCTCGCCCAAGGTGTCGCGCAGCGACCGGACGCCTTTGAGCGGCCGCGCTGACTGCTAATTAAGGTGGATCCGCCTTTACTCCGGACGCCCATAGCAAGGCCTTGAAAGACGCCGGATCATCGACGGGCGAAATGCCGACATCCTTTCGAATGACCACGAGAAGGGCTGCTAGCAGCCTGTCATGCCGTTCCAAAGATTTGTTCGGATTTGAAGTCTTGATTTCGTTCTTGAATTCGTCAAGCGCTTGGATTACCGACTGCGGCGCAACCAGCAAGAGGTTGTTGCATGCCTTCGCGAAAGCGCGCTGCCCATCAGAGGTGGATTCACCCTCCATGACTCCGCTAAGGCTTTCAACAAATGCCTTGTAGTGAACTAGTTTCTCTTTGCGCCACTCCGCCTCACGCTCGCGTTGCTTCGTGAACCAATAGCTTGCCGCCGCAGCGACAACACCACCAAGGACGGCAATAAGCGCTGTGAGGACTGAGGCTGTCATCCGTGCACCTTAGCTCAAATTAGATCGCAAGAGTCGAAACAACATAGCCGAGCATTCATCGTGTGCTCCTCCCCTGGCATGTGTCCGCAACTTCATGTCGCAAACAAGCGCCATCCTAGCGCTTAGCCCCGCTGCAGTAAATGCGCATGCACCGCGCCGGCTTTGAGGCGGCGGTACAGCGTCAGCCCCAGCGGTGTGAGTTGTTCTTCAGTCCAAGCCCGCGGCGCTTCCAGGTAGATGTAGCCGCCGGGTGCCACGGCACGCGCAGCGGCCTGCAGGGCGGCGTCGAACAGTTCGGCATCAAACGGCGGATCAAGAAAGATCAGATCGGCACTGGCCGGCGGCAATTGCTTGAGGGCGGCACTGCCATCACCACGCTGCACCTGCACCGCCTCGGCCTTGAGCTGTTCCTTGATCTTCTTCAGTTGGGCAATGAGCGCTGCGTCCTGCTCCACCAGTTGCACCTGCAGCGCACCGCGCGAGGCGGCCTCGAAGCCCAGGGCGCCGGTGCCGGAAAAGGCATCGACACAGCGCCAGCCGCTGAGGTCCTGCCCGAGCCAGTTGAACAGGGTTTCGCGCACGCGGTCGGGTGTGGGGCGCAGGCCGGGTTTGTCGGCCACCGGCAGCTTGCTGCGCTTCCACTGGCCGCCGATGATGCGGACCTCGCCTGCGGCCGCGCGTGCGGCGCGCGCCGGAGCGGCGCCGGGTTTCTTGGCTGCGGGCTTGTCGAGTTTGTGCTGTGTCGATGGCTTCATGGTTTTCCTCCGACCACCACCGTCACCATGCGCTCGGGTTGCAGCTTGCGGGCAAAGGCGGCCTTGATGTCGGCCACCGTCACGCGTGCCACCTGCTGCGTCCAGCTGTCGAGGTAGTCCAGCGGCAAGTTGTTCCAGGCGATGTTGGCCACGTTGTCGAGCAGCTTGCGGTTGCTGTCGATGCGCAGCGCAAAGCCGCCGATCAGGTTGTCTTTCGCGGCTTTCAGTTCGGCCGCAGTCGGGCCCTCGGCCACGAACTTGCGCACCACCTCGCGCGCCACCTGCACCGCCTGCGCAGCCTGGTCGGGCCGGGTCTGCAGGCCCACGGTGTAGGCGCCGGCGTGCAGGCCCGGCACGAAGTAGCTGTAGACGCTGTAGCTCAAACCGCGCTTCTCGCGCACCTCGGTGGTCAGGCGCGAGACGAAGCCGCCGCCGCCCAGAATGTAGTTGCCCAGCAGCAGCGGGAAGAAATCCGGGTCGGCGCGCTTGTAGCCGGGCTGGCCGATCAGCACATGGGCCTGCGCCGAATCGAACGGAATGTGCTGTTCGCTGGCCTGCGTGAGCGCGGCCACCTCGCCCACCGCCGGCAACGCCGTGCAGCCGCCCTCCGGCAGGCGCGCCAGCAGTTGCGTCACCAGCGCATCGGCCTGCGCGCGCGTCACGGCGCCGACGATGCTGACCTTCGCCGCGCAGGGCCGCACGGCGCGCGCCTGCAGCGCCTGCATGTCGGCCACGCTGATGCGGGCCAGCGTTGCCTCGGTCATCTCGTAGCCATAGGGGTGCGTGCCGTAGACGCCCTGCGAGAAAGCGCGCGCCGCCACGGTGGCGGGCCGCCTATTGGCCTCGCGGAGGGACGCCCCCAGGCGCTCGCGCTCGCGTGCCCACACCTCGGGCGGAAAAGAAGGCTCGGCCAGTTGGCGCGCCGCCAGCGCCACGGCGCGCGCCAGCAGGTCGGGGTAGGTGAGCGAGCGCAACGAGAAGCTCATGCGGTCGCTGCTGGCGCTGGCACTGAAGGCGGCGCCCAGATCGGCCCAGGCCTCGCCCAGGGCGTTTTCATCCAGCGCGGCCTCGTTTCCCACGGCGCGCACGCCCTTGGCCGTCATGCCGGCCGTCACGCTGGCCAGCCCGGCTTGGTCAGCCGGGTCGCGCCGGCTGCCGGCGTCGAAATCGACCTGCACGTCCACCATCGGCACGGCCGGGCTTTCCACCAGGTAGACCGCCACGCCGTTGGCCTGCTTCCAGTGCTGGATGGGCAAAGCCGCTTGCGCAGAATTCAAGCCAAAAATGGCCATAGACGCCGTCATCATTGCGCTAAAAGCTATGTTTTTAATAGCAAACATCCGGTATCCTCAGTGACGGCTGCCGGCCGCAGGCTGGCGCTTCGGGCGATGGGGGTCGAGCGGTTGCGGCAGCAGCTGCGCCACGGTCAACTGGTCGTCACCGAAGTAGCGCGCCGCCACGGCCTGCACCTGCTCGGCCGTCACCGCGCGCAGCCGCGCCAGCAGACGTTCGCTGGCATCCAGCGGCAAACCCTGCACCCACTGGCTGCCGAGTTCGCGCGCCTGGTACATCAGTGAGTCGCGCTTGTAGACCTCGCTGGCCACCCACTGGGTCTTGACGCGTTCCAGCTCGGCGGCCGAGATGCCTTCGCGTGTCACGCGCGCCACCTGCTCGCGCAAGGCGGCTTCCACCTGCGCCGCGGTCTTGCCCTGGGCCGGCACGCCGTCGAGCACGAACAGCTGCGGCCCGCGCCCCATCAAGCCATTGGAGGCGCCGGCACCATCGGCCACGCGGTCCTGACCTTGGGCCAGCGCCCGCTCCAGCCGGGCACCGCTGTAGCCGTCGAGCACGGCGGCCAGCACGGTGAGCGCCAGCGCATCGTCGTCCTGCGCCGTCGGCGTGGTGAGCGACACCAGCCCCGGCACCTTGAAGGCCAGCGCCACATAGGCCTGCTCGGCCGGCGCCTTGACGTCGATGCGGCGCAGCCCACCCTGCAGCGGCTCGCTGCGCGGCTTGCGCGCCGGCACGGCACGGGCCGGAACGCGGCCGTAGGTCTGCTCGGCCAGGCGCCGCACCTGCGGCACGTCGACGTCGCCCGCCACCACCACGACCGCATTGGCCGGCACGTACCAGCGGCGGTAGAAAGCGCGTGCATCGTCAGGCGTCATGGATTCCAGGTCGCTCATCCAGCCCACCACCGGACGACGGTAGGGCGCAGCCTGGAAGGTGGCCGCGTTGAGCGACTCGTACAGCAGGGCGCGCGGGTTGTCTTCGGTGCGCATGCGGCGCTCTTCCTTCACCACTTCCAGCTCCTTGTGGAACTCGGCGTCGGACCAGCGGTTGTTGGCAAAGCGATCGGCCTCCAGCTGCATCACGTCCTGCAGCCGGTTGGCCGGGATCTGCTGGAAGTAGCCGGTGTAGTCCAGACTGGTGAAGGCGTTTTCGCGCCCGCCCAGCGCGGCCACGCGGCGCGAGAACTCGCCGGGCCCCAGCTTGCGCGTGCCCTTGAACATCATGTGCTCCAGCACATGGGCCAGACCGGTGTTGCCGTCCACCTCGTCCATGGCCCCCACGCGCAGCCACAACATGTGCACGGCGGTGGGGGCACGCCGGTCGGGCGCGACGATGAGTGTCATGCCGTTGGCGAGGATGAATTGTTCCGCTTTGGCCGGGCCTTGCGCGGTGGCGGGAAGGCCCAGAAAAGCGCAGAAAACAAGGGAAAGGATGCGTTTCATAGAATGGTGGATTCTAAGAACGCCCCACATGTTCAGTTTTTTCAAGAAGAAATCCCCTGCGCCGGCACCCGCCGACGCTGTAGCTCCCAGTGTGACAGCTCCGGCAACGTCGGCCGCTGCCCCGGCGGTGGCACCCGTTGCGGCACCGGCGCGCCAGTCCTGGCTCGGCAAGCTCACGGCCGGCCTGCGCAAGACTGGCTCCAGCATTGCTACGGTGTTCACCGGCACGCAGATCGACGATGCGCTGTACGAGGAGCTGGAAGCCGCGCTGCTGATGGCCGACACCGGCGTCAAGGCCACCGAGCAGTTGCTGGAAGACCTCAAGCGCCGCGTGAAGGACAGCAAGACCACCGAGCCGGCCGCCGTCAAGGACCTGCTGGCCGAGGCCCTGGCCGAGCTGCTGGCGCCGCTGGAAAAGCCGCTGGTGATCGGCGAGCACCAGCCCACCGTCATCATGGTGGCCGGCGTCAACGGTGCCGGCAAGACCACCTCGATCGGCAAGCTCACGCACCACCTCTCCAACGAAGGCGCCACCGTGCTGCTGGCGGCGGCCGACACCTTCCGCGCTGCGGCGCGCGAGCAGTTGGAGATCTGGGCCGACCGCAACCGGGTGGAGATCATCAGCCAGGAAGGCGCCGACCCGGCCGCGGTGTGCTTCGATGCCGTCAGTGCCGGCCGCGCACGCGGCAAGGACGTGGTGCTGGTGGATACGGCGGGGCGCCTGCCGACGCAGCTGCACCTGATGGAAGAGCTGAAGAAGATCAAGCGCGTGGTGCAGAAGGCCGATGAGACGGCGCCGCACGAGGTGCTGCTGGTGATCGACGGCAACACCGGCCAGAACGCGCTGGCCCAGGTGCGCGCCTTCGACGACGCGCTGCAACTGACCGGCCTGATCGTCACCAAGCTCGATGGCACGGCCAAGGGCGGCGTGCTGGCGGCGATTGCGCGCGAGCGGCCGGTGCCGGTGTACTTCATCGGCGTGGGCGAAAAGCTCGACGAGCTGGAAACCTTCAGCGCGCGCGAGTTCGCGCAAGCCCTGCTGTCCTAGACCGGCCTGCACCATGCCATCAATCTGGAAAAAACCCATCTCGGTCGAGATCCTGAACGGACTCATGCACCGCACGGCCGGCGAACACCTCGGCCTTGAGTTCCTGGAAGTCGGCGACGACTACCTCGTCGCCCGCGTGCCGGTGGACGAGCGCACGTGCCAGCCCTACGGCCTGCTGCATGGCGGGGTGAGCGTGGTGCTGGCCGAAACGCTGGGCTCCTGCGGCGCCGTGTTTGCCAGTCCCGAGGGCCATCAGGCCGTGGGGCTGGACATCAATGCCAACCACCTGCGTGGCGTCAAGAGCGGCTGGGTCACCGGCACCGCCCGGCCGGTGCACATCGGCCGCACCACCCAGGTCTGGCAGATCGATCTGCGCAACGAGGCCGGCGACATGAGCTGCGTCTCGCGCATCACCATGGCCATGCTGCTGCCCAAAAACTGAGCCGGCGGCCCCCGCACGTCCCGCCGGCCAGCAGGGTGCCGAACCCTTCAGAATGGGGGGTCTGGTTCACGGACATGGAACTTTTGCGCGACCTGTTCGTTGAAGGGGGATGCCCAATGCTCTGGAACGATCTTGAATGACGGATGACGCCGAAGCCGGTCTTGTCGCCCGCGCCCAGGCCGGTGACACGCGCGCGTTTGCGGCACTGGTGCGCCAGCACCAGGAGCGGGTGTTCCGTTTCATTCTGCGTCTGAGCGGCAGGCGCGAGGACGCCATGGACCTGACCCAGGAGACCTTCATGAAAGCCTATCAGGCCCTGCCGGCCTGGCAGCCGCAGGCGCAATTCCGCACCTGGCTGCTGCGCATTGCCCACAACACCACGCTCGATCTGTTGCGCCGCCAGCAGCGCGTCACCTTCGTGCCTTACGCCGAACTCGCTGCAGACGAACAAGACCCCGCCCTGCCCGACCCGGCGCCGCAGCCCGACGAGTTGCTGGCCGGTCGACAGGGCATCGCGTTGCTGGAGCGCGCCCTGAACGAACTCCCCATCGAGCACCGGGAGATCCTGCTGCTGCGCGAACTCGAAGACCTGTCGTACACCGAGATTGCAAGCACCCTGGACATCGCCGAGGGCACCGTCAAGTCACGCCTGGCCCGCGCCCGCAGCGCCGTGCTGGCCAGTTACCAACGCCACGCAGGAGAAACGTGATGACTGCACACACAACGCCAGGGCACACGCCCGACCTGCCGCAGCTGTCGGCCTATCTGGACGGCGAACTCGATGCCCGTGCGCAGCAGCGCGTTGCGGCCCACCTCGCCACTTGCCCGGTCTGCGCCGCCCGGTTCGCGCAACTGCAAGCGCTCTCGGCCAGCTTCCAGGCCCTGCCGGAAGAGCCCCTGGGCTTCGATCTGGCCGGCGTGATCGAAGGCCGCCTGGCCAACACGCCGCGCCGGCCCGCCACACCGCGCCGGTTCAGCCCGCTCGGCTGGTGGCCGGTCGCCGTGGGCGCGGCGCTGTCGATCACCGTCGGCCTGTTCATGGGCTCGACACTGGTGACGGCCAGTGCAGTCACGACCCCGCGCATGACGGCGATGCGTGTCTTTGACCCGATGCCACCGGGCAGCCTGTGCATCGGCTTTGAAGCCTGTTACGTGAAGGGAATCACCCCATGAAACCGAACTCTCTGCGCATCGCGCTCATGCTCTCCCTCTTCGTCAATGTGGGGGTGCTCGGCGCCGTCGCCTACCGCGCGCTGGTGCCGGCCAGCGTCCCGGCTGCGGGCCTGAACCTGCCGCGCCACCTGCAGCTCAGCGCAGAGCAGCTGCAGCACTGGCACGCGTCGGAGACCGCTTTCCTCAGCCAGCTGGAGGCCACCGCAACGGACATCCGCCAGCACCGTGATCGCCTGGTCCGCGCCATCTTTGCCGAGAACACCGATCCGGCCCTGATCGAGGCCGAGCGCACGGCCATTGCGCGACTGCAGGACGAGCAGCAGAAACTGGTCATCCGGCAGCTGCTGGCCGAGCGCGCCTTGCTGAATCCGGCACAACGTGAACAGCTGGCTCGTCTGCTGCTGGCACAGCCGGTCGGCCCGTCCACGATCGAGCAACTGCACCGGGAATAACCCCGCCGCGCGATGGCGCAGGCCGGACGGTGGAACATTTGCGCCGCCCGTTCGTTCAAGCAGGTGATGGCCGGACTTCGACGCATCCGGCGCGCAGCCCGGCCATCACCCACCTGAACGGAGATGAAAAATGACACGCAAATCCACGAGCGCCTTGGGAACCCTTCTTCTGCTTGCCGGGCTGTCACTCGCCAGCGGCAGCTACGCGGCCGGCCAACACGAGCACGAAGCCCATTCGGCGCATGGTGCTGTCAAGCTGCAGCTCAATGCCGGCAAGAAATGGGAGACCGATGAAGCCTTGCGCCAGTCAATGGCGCAGATCCGCCAGGCCGTTGACGCATCGCGGCACGACATCCACGAAAACAAACTGGGCGCCGCTGGCTACAGCGCACTGGCGCACAAGGTTGAAGGTGAAGTCGGCAACATCGTCAGCCATTGCAAGCTGGAGCCGACAGCCGATGCGCAACTGCACCTGATCGTCGCCGACCTGCTCGCCGGGGCCGAACAGATGGCCGGCAAGGCCAAAAAATCCAAGCGCCGGGACGGCGCGGTGAAGGTGATCCACGCGCTGGACAATTACGCCAGGTATTTCGACGATGCCCAGTTCAAACCGGTCGCGCATTGAAGACACAGGGACCCTGGGGCACTGAACGTGCCGCCCCGCCCTCTCCCGTCGGGAAAGGGCGGGGGTGAGGGTCCGCGAGTTCGCACAGGCCCTGCCGGCCTGAACACCCCTGCGCGCATCAGGACCCGCTGCCCAGGCGGGTCCTGCCACTGGCATTGCGTCCAGTTCGGGAACTTCGCTATCATGGTCCGAAGGGGAGCAACGCTGGAGAGAAACGCATCGCTGGCAGGACATGAGCTCGAACATTTCCAACCCGAAGCAGTCGAATCATCGCGCCAGCGAAGATATCTACAACCCGATCACCTGGGCGCCCTCGCAGGATTTTCTCAAGTACGCCATCTGGACGGATCTGATCGGGTCGTTCATCTTCAGTCTGGTCATCGTCGTCTATTACCCGGACGAGATGAAACGCATCATCGGCGCCGTGCCTATCGCACTGGTGGCTCTGATCGTGTGGTACCAGCTGCGACAGGGCAGCACGCAAGCGGCCTTCAACGTCCTGGCACTCGGGGCGTGGACGACCGTCACGGCAATGGTTTCCTTCAATGGCGGCATCAGGGCCCCCATCCACTACACGTACCCCCTGTTCATCCTGATGATTGGCTGGCTGGTCAGCGCACGGGCCACCGTCATCGCCACCCTCCTGACCTCCGCCATCACGGTGGGATTCATCATTGCAGAATACCGCGGCTGGTTGCCCACAGCGAGGCCTGCGCCCCCTTTGCTCCATGGCATCGTCCAGATCGGCGTTTACATTCTTTCGGCACTGCTGATCATTTCCCTGATACGTGCCTACAAGCATCGCCTGCTGGAATTGAACACCATCAACGACGATCTGACCCGGCACACGCACGATCTGGAACGCGTCAAGATGGAGCTGTACCAGGCGCAGGCCGTCGCCAAGGTCGGCAGCTGGGTCTATGACCTCGCCTCCGACACCATGCGGCTGTCGGATGAAACCTGCCGGATTTTCGGTCTGCCCAAGGGAACCACCGGCAGCTATCAGGCCTATCTGGCGCGCACCCACCCGGATGACCAGGACCCTCTGCAAATGGCCTGGCGCAAGGCCCTGCAGGGCCAGGCCGACTTCGACTCCGAACACCGCATCCTGCGGGGCAAAAGCATTGTGTGGGTCCGCCAGAAGGCGGAAATGGAGCGGGCTGACGATGGCACGGTTGGGCGCGCCGTCGGCATCACGCAGGACATCACCGATCGCAAACTGGCTGAGATGGGCCTGCGCCTTTCAGAAAAGAAGTTCTCGATCGCCTTCACATCCTGTCCGCTGGCCGCCTCCATCGCCACCGCAGGGGAAGGTCGCTTCATTGAGGTCAACGACAACTACACCCGGGATTTCGGCTGGGCCAGGGATGAACTGATCGGCAGGACCACGCTCGAAATCGGCATCTGGCCAGAGCCCATGCTACGCCAGCGCTGGCTGGAAGCCATTCAGGCAAAGGGTCATCTGGTCGATTACGAGACCGTCTGGATGCACAAGAACGGCAGCGAGCGCAAGATCAGCATTTCGGGTGAAATCGTCGACATCGAGGGCGTCTCCTGCATCCTGGCCTATGTCACCGACATCACGGAGCGCAAAGCCGCCGACGAACAGATCCAGAGTCTGGCCTTCTTCGATCCCCTGACCGGTCTGCCCAACCGCCGGCTGCTCATGGATCGGCTGGAACAGGCGCAGACGGCAGCCTTCCGGTATCAGCGCATGGGCGCGCTGCTGTTCATCGATCTCGATCACTTCAAGATCCTCAACGACATCCACGGCCATGACAAGGGCGACAATCTGTTGCAGCAGGTGGCGCGGCGCCTGACCGGCTGTGTGCCGGAAAGCAGCACGGTCGCCCGTCTCGGCGGCGATGAATTTGTGGTCATGCTGGAAGACCTGAGCGAAAACTCGCTGGAGGCAGCGACCCAGGCCGAAGCCGTGGCCGAGAAAATACGCGCAGCCCTGAACCAGAGCTACCGGCTTTCCTCCCAGACCTACCGCAGCACACCGAGCATCGGCGTGACCCTGTTCGGCGAGCGGCAAGAGAGCCTGGACGAACCTTTACGACGGGCGGATCTGGCCATGTACCAGGCCAAATCAGCCGGCCGCAACACGATCCGTTTCTTCGACCCGAAGATGCAGGCCATCGTGACAGCACGTGTCACGATGGAACTGGAGTTGCGCGAGGCACTGACAAACGGGCAGTTCCTGCTGCACTACCAACCGCAGGTCGACCGTGATGAACAGATCATCGGCGTGGAAGCCCTGGTGCGCTGGGAGCATCCGCAGCGCGGGCTGGTATCACCCTCCCAGTTCATTCCGCTGGCTGAAGATACCGGCCTGATCCTGCCCCTGGGAAAATGGATTCTTGAACAAGCCTGCAGGCAGCTGGTTCTGTGGTCAAGCCAAGCTGATTTGGCACCGCTCTGCGTGGCCGTCAACGTCAGCGCCCGCCAGTTCCAGCAGAGCGATTTTGTCCAGCAGGTTCTGGACGCACTGGAACAAACCGGCGCCGACCCGCAACGCCTCAAGCTGGAGCTCACCGAGAGTGTGCTGGTGTACGACTTCGAAGATGTCATCACCAAGATGAGCGCGCTCAAGGCCCGGGGCGTTGGCTTCTCGCTGGACGACTTCGGCACCGGCTACTCTTCCCTGTCCTACCTCAAGCAGTTGCCGCTGGACCAGCTCAAGATTGATCAGACCTTTGTCGGGGACATCCTCGACGACGCAAACAACGCGGCCATTGCCAGGATGGTGATCGTGCTGGCCGAGAGTCTGGGGCTCGCTGTCATCGCGGAAGGCGTGGAAACCGTGGCGCAGCGGGACGCCCTGCAACGCCAGGGGTGCCACGCCTATCAGGGTTACCTCTTCAGCCGCCCGCTGCCCGCAGCAGCGCTCGAAGAGTTCATGAAGCGATCTGGCTGAACCTGCTCTGCTGCAGGTCCGGGACTTTATCGGACCTGCAAGGCAGCGGTGCCTTGCGGCAGCACGGTGCCGATCTCGGCTGCGGCGGCAAAACCATGGCGATGGAAGATGGCCAGCACCTCGTCCACCGAATCCGGAGCACACGACACCAGCAGGCCGCCACTGGTCTGCGGATCGGTCAGCAAGGCCTGGTCCACGGCAGCGAAGCCGGCCGGCAGCGTGACGGCGGCGCCATAACCAGCCCAGTTGCGACCGGAGGCGCCGGTGACCATGCCCTGCGCCGCGAGTTCGCGCACGCCCGGCAACAGGGGCACGCGCGCCCAGTCGATCTCGACCGTGCAGTGCGCACCGCGCGCCAGCTCCAGCGCGTGGCCGGCCAGGCCGAAGCCGGTGACATCGGTCAGCGCATGCACACCGCCGAGCGCCGCCAGTTCCGGCCCCGGCGTGTTGAGCTGGGTCGTGGTGGCGATCATCTGTGCGTAGCCGGCGGCGTCGAGCTGCTCTTTTTTCAGCGCAGCCGACAGCACGCCCACGCCCAGCGGCTTGCCCAGGATCAGACGGTCGCCGGCGCGCGCATCGGCGTTGCGCTTGACGCGCTTGGGATGCACCAGGCCCATGGCCACCAGGCCGTAGATCGGCTCGACCGAATCGATGGTGTGACCCCCGGCAATCGGGATGCCGGCTTCGCGGCAGACGGCTTGGCCGCCGGCCAGGATCTGGCCGATGGTATCGGTCGACAGCACGCTGATCGGCATGCCCACCAGCGCCAGCGCCATGATGGGCTTGCCACCCATGGCGTAGACGTCGGAGATGGCGTTGGTGGCAGCAATGCGGCCGAAATCGAACGGATCGTCGACGATCGGCATGAAGAAGTCGGTGGTGGCGATCAGCGCCTGCTCGTCGTTGAGCTGGTAGACGGCGGCATCGTCCGCGGTCTCGATGCCCACCAGCAACTCCGGCGGCACCGGCAGGCCGACACCACTCTTGAGGATGTCCGACAGCACGCCGGGCGCGATCTTGCAACCGCAACCACCGCCGTGCGAAAGCGAGGTCAGGCGAGGTTCGGGCTTGGGGGTGGTATTGGCAGTCATGGTGTGTGTATCAAGTCTTGAAGCAGTGCCAGCAGGGCGGCACGCTCGGCGGCCGGCTCGAAGAGCGGCGCACGCAGACTGCATTGTGCCCGCAAGCTCGCAATCATGCTGGCATCGTCCCGGCTGCGCTGCAACAGGTCAGCCAGTGCCGCCGCATCGCCCCAGGGGAAGTAGCCGGCGTAGTCCTCGCCCAGCATGCCGACGTTGCCAGCGATGCGTGAAGCCAGCACCGGCGTTCCGCTGCAGACCGCCTCCATGATGGCGTGCGCACCGCCTTCCATGCGGCTGGCATGCACCAGCAGATGGGCGTGCTGGATGTGGCGCCGGGTCGCCTCATGGTCCAGGCCGCCGAGCCAGCGGTAATTCGGACATGCTGCCGCAGTCTGCTGTGCCAGCTCGCCCAGGGCGGGGTCGAGTGCGGCGCCGATGTGGTCGATACGGATGTCGGCGCGCTGCCTGAGCAGACGCGCCGCCTCGAACAGGGTCTGCGGTGACTTCTCCTCGCGCAGATGGCCCACCATGACGGCGCGCAGATGGCGCCCCGTCTTCGGCACGCTGCGGCGTGGGGTGGTGGACTGAAAGATGACGCGCGTCTTGCCGCGGTAGACCGGCGGCAGGACCTGCGGCCCCTGCGCCTGCAGCACCACCAGTTGCTGTGCCAGCACCAGCGAACGCTGGGCAGCAGCATCTTCATGGATGTCGCGGTAGAGGTCGGTGCCGGTCAGCACGAGCCCCAAGCCGCGGCCCGGATGTGCCTGCGCCCACGCCTGGACCGAGGCCGCCGAACGGCGTGCATGCAATGCCAGCATGGCCACGGCACCTTCTTCCTGACCGGGCTGCCAGTCCTTGACGATTCGGGTGCGGTAGTGCCCCGCCAGCAGGCGCGACCAGCGCCAGGCGGTCTGCCAGTTGCCGTTGTTGGCATCGGCCAGCGCTGGGCTGACGATGAGGACCAGCGGCAAGGTCATCTCAGCCCTGCGCCCAGAACATGGCAAACCAGCCATGCGCGTCCGTCCAGACCTGGGTCTGGCTGAAACCGGCCTCCTGCAGCAAGGCGTCGAAGTCCGGCACCTGGTATTTGCAGGAGTTCTCGGTGTGGATGCGCTCACCCGCCGCGAAACGGCGTTCACCCTGCGGCCAGCGCACCGTCAGATCGCGCACGGCCTGCAGATGCATCTCGATGCGCGAATGCCCGGTGTTGAAGAAGGCCAGGTGCTGCCAGTCCTGCACGCGAAAGTCGCTGCCGATCAGGCGGTTGACGTGCAGCAGCAGGTTCTTGTTGAAGGCGGCCGTGACGCCGAGCGCATCGTCGTAGGCCGGCTCCAGCACTTCCCGCGGCTTGACCAGATCGACACCGATCAGCAGGCCGCCGCCCTGGGTGGCCGCGCGCGCCTGACGCAGAAAATCCAGCGCCTGCCGAGGCGTGAAATTGCCGATGCTCGAACCCGGGTAGAACAGCAGGCGCGGCCCGGCCCCGAGCTCGGACGGCAGGTCCAGCGCTGCGGAGAAATCGAGCCCCACGCCCAGCATGTCGAGCGCGGGATACTGCCGCTGCAGGCACTGCAGCGCGTTGCGCAGGAAGTCCACCGAGATGTCCACCGCCACATAGCGCGCGGGCTGCAGCAGGCCGAAGAGGCGCGCCGCCTTCTCGCCGTTGCCGGCCCCCAGATCGACCAGCGTGGCGCCGCGCGGAATTTGCCGCGCGATCGCTTCACCATGTTCCGCCAGCAGGGCCGCTTCGGTACGTGTGGGGTAGTACTCGGGCAACTCGGTAATGGCGTCGAACAGGCGCGAACCCAGCGGGTCGTACAGGTACTTCGGCGCCAGACTGGCCGGCTGCACCAGCAGGCCGGCAGCCAGTTCGGCGCGCACGGCCGCACGGTCTTCCTGATGCAGCTGGATGAATTGCGGCTGGCGCAGCGGCGGTACGTGCATGCGCGGCACTATAGCCCAGCCGGCTCTCTACCCCCTGCCGTACGCCATCAGTGCTTGCACCGCTGGCGCACCGGCGGCACCAGTGCGAGAATGCGCGCACAACAAAATTTCAAGGAGACTCCCATGAACACTGCCGCCCAGGAAGCACCCGCCAATGCGCGCCGCGTCGACCAGCTGCTGGCCCACTACAGCGAAAGCCACCGGCACCCGACCAACGAACTGATCCACTTCATCGCCATTCCGCTGATCATGCTCAGCCTGGTCGGCCTGATCTATGAAGCGCATCCGCTGGCCGCCTACGCCTTCATCGGCGCCAGCATGGTCTACTACGTGCGGCTGTCGCTGGTGTTCTTCATCACCATGCTGGCCGGCTCGACGCTGGTGTTGGCCCTGGTGCATGCCATGGGCGAGCAGCGCCTGGTGCTGTGCGTGAGCATCTTCGTCGTGGCCTGGATCTTCCAGTTCATCGGCCACAAGCTCGAAGGCAAGAAGCCGTCCTTCTTCGAGGACATCCAGTACCTCTGGGTCGGTCCGCTGTTCGTGCTGAGCAAGCTGTTCGAGAAAGTCGGTATCCGCTGGTAAGCGGCACTACGACCGCGTCTGCACGGCAGCGCGGTCGCGCCAGAAGGCCTGCAGCAGCCAGCCGAGCGGAATCAGTACCAGGGCGTAAGACAGCCAGGCACCGTACTGGCCTTCGGGTCCGTAAGGCTCGGTGGCGATGTGCCAGTAGGCGTTGTCCAGCGGCAGCACGCCGGCTTCCGTGAATTCATGGAAGGCATAGATCGTCAGCTGGACGATGAAGAGCCCCAGGAAGATCGTCGTCACCTGGAAGAAGCGGCCCAGATTGATGCGCTGGCCATAGCGCGACCAGCCCCAGGCCAGTGCCGCCGCCAGCAGCACGCCCAGCAAAGCGCCCACCGTCATGGCGGTGGTGTCGGTCTGCCCCATGAGCGAGGCGATCATGAAGGCGGTTTCCATGCCTTCGCGCGTGATCATCAGCAACGTGAAGCCCGCAATCGCAAGAAACGATGCCACGCCCGTGTGGCGCGCCGCGGCGGTCTCGATCTTGTGGCCGATGTCACGACGCAAATGCTTGGCAGCGCGGGTCATGTAGACCATCATCGTGATCACCAGCACGGCCGCCACCAGCGCCAGTGCCCCTTCATACAAGGGCGTAACCACCATCTCGCGCAGCAGCACGGCCGCCACCACACTCAGGACCAGCGCCAAGGCGGTGCCGATGTAGACCGCTGGCGCCAAGGCGGCACGGCCCGTCTTGCGCAGGTAGGCCAGGGTAATGGCAACGATCAGGAAGGCCTCGATGCCCTCACGCAGGGCGATCACCAGTGCTTCAAACATATCGACTCACACACGAATAAGAATGATTCCCATTAAATCCATGTGAAAAACGGATGTCAAGCGGTCGCCCCGCGCCGGTTTGCGCAGGATCAAAGAAAAAGCCGGTCTGGCACGCCAGACCGGCTTCGGGATGTCGTCGTCAGCAACTTACTGCTTGACGGCCTCGACCTGCACCACCAGGCGCACGTTCTTGGGGAAACCCCAGTCCACACCGTAGTTCATGCCGAAAGCCGTGCGGTCAATGGTGGTTTCGAAATCGCCGCCGCACACTTCACGCTTGAGCATGGGGCTCTGGTAGCAGTTGAACTGATTGGCCTTCAGCGTCACGGGCTGGGTCTTGCCCAGCAACGTCAGGCTGCCAGCCACTTCGCTCACCTTGTCGCCGTTGAAGCTGAACTTGTCGGCCACGAACTTGGCAGTCGGGTGCTTGGCGGTGTCGAACAGGTCGGCGCTCTGCAGGTGCTTGTCGAAGGCAGCGGTGCCGGTGTTGATGGAGGTGACATCAATCGTCAGTTCCACCTTGCCGCTCTTGCCGGCTTTGTCGAACTGCACCGAGCCTTCCTTCTTGTCGAAACGGCCGCGGTTGACCGAGGCACCGAAATGGCTGATCTCGAAGGTCGCGAAGGTGTGGGTCGGGTCGATGGCGTAGGTGGCCGTCTGGGCCTGGGCCACGCCGGCCAGCAGAGTGGCAGCAGCAATGACAGCAAAAGCGAACTTGGATTGGCGCATGAGAAAGACTCCTCGTTTGAAGGGTTGAAAAAATGATTACAGCTTGCCCACGCCGGTGAGCGCGAGCTTGAACTTGACCTGCACGTCGTCGGCCACCATGGAGGTGTCGGACCACTCGTTCTCGCCGATCTTGAATGCCAGGCGCTTGAGCGAGAAAGTGCCCGTGGCGGTGGTCGCTGCGCCGTTTTGCGTCAGCGTCACCGGCACCACCACATCGCGGCTGAAGCCCTTGATGCTGAGCTTGCCGGCCACTTCGAACTTGCCGGCCCCCAGCCCCTTGACGCCGCTGGACTGGAAGGTTGCCTGCGGGAACTTGGGCACGTTGAACCAGATGGGCTTGGGCAATTCGGCATCGGTCTCGGGCACGCCCAGCGTGGCGCTGCCGGTGTCCACCGTGAAGGCGATCTTGCTGGTGTCGGGCTTGGCGGGGTTGAAGCTGATCTGCGCATCGAAGCGCTTGAAACGGCCTTCGACCGGCACACCCATCTGCTTGCTGACGAAAACGATCTCGCTTTGTGCCGGCACCAGCTTCTGCTGGGCCAGCACGACACCGGATCCGCCCAGACTGGCGGCTGCCAGCAACAGACTGACGGTGAATTGGCGAAGGTTCATGAAAACTCCTTGAAAAAATTTCAACGACGGCCGGGCCACATGCGGCCGATCAGGCCATCGCGATCGATCAACTGGTGCTTGAGCGCAGCTGCCACGTGCAGTAGTACCAGCCCAGCCATGACGTAGGCACTGACTTCATGCCAAGGCTTGATCGTTTCAGCCAGCGCCTTGTCGGTCGCCACGAAATCCGGCAACGGCAACACGCCGAACAGCACGATGGAAAAACCCGCCGCCGAGCTGTAGGCCCAGCCCAGCAGCGGCACGGCGAAGAACAGCCCATACAGCGCGTGGTGCGTGCCGTGGTGCGCCCAGTGCTGCCAACGCGGCATCGCCTGCGCCATGGCGGGCGGCAGCGCCGGCGGCTGGTGCGTCAGGCGCCACAGAAGGCGCAGCAACGACAGGGCCAGAATCGTGACCCCGGCCCACTTGTGCCAGTTGTAGAGCTTGAGGCGCTGCGGCGAGAACGGCAAGCCGGTCATGTACACACCGACCGCAAACAGGCCGATCAATGCGATCGCCAGCAGCCAGTGCAGCACGATGGCCGTCAGGCCATAGCGTTCGGGAGATGTATTGGGCGATGACATGGAGAAAGTTTAGGCCGTCCTCGATTTTTTGTTTTTGAACAGAATTGTTGATTGAATTCAAAAAACATGAACTGATAAACACCATCTCAGGCGTGAGCAACGGGCAGCTCCTTCCAGCAAGTTGTGTAGCGCGGAGAACGATGCTCCTGCTTCATCGACCATACACGCCGCGCCCCGCCCAGCCCGGCGCTGGCCAGAAAGACCGTGTCCTGGCCATAGCGCCGGTTCAGGCGGTCGAGCACCTTGCCCAGCCGTCCTCCCTGAGGATGGACGGGTACGTCAGCGTCGAACCCGAATTCAGCCTGCTGCACCGAACTGGCCTGCAGGTCCAGCAGCAGTACCCCTGCTTTGGCATAACTGAACCCCGGCCGATAGACGGCGCGCAAGCCGGCCAGGGCCGCGCGCACGATGGCCGCCGTGTCGGCGCTCGGCCGCTGCAGCGGCACCACGCTGGAGTGCGAGTACTGCGCCGCCTGCCGGAATGGGCTGGTTCGGATGTACGTCAGCACCTGGGCCGCCGCGCCGTGCTGGCGCCGCAGCTTTTCAGCAGCACGGCTGGCGAATACCGTCACCGCCTCCTCCAGGTCCGACAGCGCCGTCACCGGCTGGCCGAAAGAACGGGTCACGGCAATCTGCCGTTTGCCGCTACCGCTCTCCTCCAGTTCGATACTGGCCACACCTTGCAGCTCGCGCACGGTCCGCTCCAGCACCACCGACCAGCGGCGCCGGACCGCGGCCGGGTCAAGCTGCGCCAGATCGAGGGCACTGTGAATGCCGCAACTCCCGAGTTGCGCACTCAGCCGCCGGCCGACACCCCAGACATCGCCCACCTCGGTGGCCGCCAGGATGTCCCGCAACGCCTCTTGCGACAGCGCCCCCAGATGGCACACCTGGGCCAGATGCGCCGGGTAGCGGCCCGGTTGGAGTTCGGCTGTCTTGGCGATCACATTGGCCAGCTTGGCCAGGGTCTTGGTCGGCCCGATGCCGATGCCGCAGGGAATGCCAAGCCACTGCAGCAGTTGTTCGCGCAGGTGGTGGCCGTGCTGGGTCAACTCGCCAGGCATGCCGGTCAGATCGACAAAGCACTCGTCGATGGAGTAGACCTCCTGCCGCGGCCCCCAGGCAGCCAGCAGGCTCATCATGCGGTCGGACATGTCGCCATACAGCGCGAAGTTGGCCGACAGCGCCACCAGACCGTGGCTTTGCGCCATCGGCCGGATCTGGTACCAGGGCGCCCCCATGCGGATGCCCAAGGCCTTGGCCTCGTTGCTGCGTGAAATGGCACAGCCATCGTTATTGCTCAGCACCACCACCGGACGCCCGTTCAGGTCGGGCCGGAACACGCGCTCGCAACTCACATAGAAGTTGTTGCCGTCGATCAGGGCGTACATGGGCTGGACTCAGGCGACAAACTGCCGGATGGCCGCGGTCACCACCCCCCAGATTTCCAGACTCTGCCCGGGCACCGGCACGATGTCGGCAAAAGCCGGGTTGGCAGCCTGCAGGCGAATGCCTGCAGGCGGCCGGGTAAATGTCTTTACCGTGAATTCACACTCCCCCACCCCCACGACGATGTGGCGATGCCGCGGCTGGAGGGCCCGGTTGACCACCAGGATGTCGTTGTCGAAGATGCCGGCCTCCACCATCGATGTCCCACGGGCGCGCAGCAGAAAGGTGGCCTGCGGGTGAGTGATGAGCACCTGTGTCAAGTCGATCGCTTGCGCCCCCAGGTCCTCCGCCGGCGACGGAAAACCAGCACGCACGCTGCCGACCAGGGCCGGCAGGCAACGGGCTGCCGGTGCCATTGAAACTGGGGAACTTATTGAATCGATACTGATCATACATACAGTATAAGTTCCCTTGATGGACCATGGCGATCCCGTCATCATCCTGATGGAAGCCGGGGATTAGCACTCAAACCAAGAGAGTGCTAATATTAGAAACATGACAAAGAGGAGTTCTGGTATGACCCTTCAAACTGGAGTTTCTGGTTCTGCACTGACGGTGGCCAATCCGTGGGCACTGGTACCGCCCCTGGGCAATCTGGACGCCTACATCACGGCTGCCAACCGCCTGCCCATGCTCACCCAGGAGGAAGAGCAGGAGTTTGCGCGCAAGTTTCGCGACAGTGGAGACATTGAGGCCGCAGGTAAGTTGGTGCTCTCTCACTTGCGTTTGGTGGTCTCGGTGTCGCGCCAGTACCTGGGCTACGGTCTGCCGCATGGCGACCTGATCCAGGAAGGCAATGTCGGCCTGATGAAGGCCGTCAAACGCTTCGACCCCGACCAGGGTGTGCGTCTGGTGAGCTACGCGCTGCACTGGATCAAGGCCGAGATCCATGAATACATCCTGAAGAACTGGCGCATGGTCAAGGTCGCCACGACCAAGGCCCAGCGCAAGCTGTTCTTCAACCTGCGCTCCAAGAAGCAGGGCTACAAGGCCGATGCCGCCGCCGCGGACGCGGCCACCCACCGCGACACCTTGAGCGAGCACGAGATCGACCTGATGGCGCGCGAGTTGAACGTGAAGCGCGAGGAAGTCATCGAGATGGAGACCCGTCTCATGGGGGGTGACGTCATGCTGGACCCCGGCCCGGCCGATGACGGCGAAGAGAGCTTTGGCCCGATTGCGTATCTCGCCGACGCCAGCCACGAACCCACCGCCATGATCGAGGCGCACCAGCGCGACGTGCTGGCCAGCGACGGCATCGCCGCCGCCCTGGAGGTGCTGGACCCGCGCAGCCGCCGCATCGTGGAAGAGCGCTGGCTCAAGGTGAACGACGACAACTCGGGCGGCATGACGCTGCACGACTTGGCCGCCGAGTACGGCGTGAGCGCCGAGCGCATCCGCCAGATCGAAGTGGCAGCGATGAAAAAAATGAAAGCAGCACTGGCAGAATACGCCTGATCTTGGCTGACGCCTCAACAGGCCCCTGACTTGCCGAGAGTCAGGGGCCTTCTTCATTGGAGAACCGGATGATGACTCTCACCCGCACCTCGCTGCGACGCGCTCTTCTTTTGATAGCAATCAGCGCCCTATCCACGGGGGCCAGTGCCCAAAAATCATCTGATTCGGCAGCATGGCCCAGCAAGCCGCTGAAGATCCTGGTCGGCTTCCCGGCCGGCACCTCGCCCGATCTGGTGGCACGCACCCTGGCCGAGCCGCTGGCCAAGGCGCTGGGCCAGCCGGTGATCGTCGAAAACCGGCCTGGCGCCGGCGGCAACATCGCAGCCGACCTGGTGGCCAAGGCCAAGGACGGGCACACCATCGGCGTCATGATCAACGGCAACCTCACCATTGCCAAGCTGCTCAATCCCAAGACGCCGTATGACCCGGCCAGGGATCTGGCCCCGATCAGCCTGATCGGCACTGCGCCGCTGGTGTTGGCTGCACCGGCCCATGCGCCGGGCAGCAGTGCAGTCGAGTTTCTGGCCGCCGCGCGCGCCAGCGGCACCACCTGGAGCTACGGTTCACCCGGCGTCGGAACGGTCGGCCACATCGGCATGGAACTGCTGAAAGCACGCACCGGCATGGCCCCGGTCCACGTGCCTTACCCCGGCTACCCGCAAGTGGTCACCGCCATGATCGGCGGCCAGATCCAGCTCTCCATGCTGCCGCCGGGCCTGGCGCTGGCGCAGGCGCGCGCCGGCAAGATCCGGGTATTGGGCCTCACCTCCGCCGGGCGCAGCACGCTGGTGCCGGACGTGCCGAGTCTGGCCGAAGCCGGTGTGAAGGACTTCCAGCTCGAGATCTGGAACGGCGTGGCCGGCCCGGCTTCGCTGCCCAAGCCGGTGGTCACCAAACTGTCCAAACTATTCAGCGAGATTGCCCGCACGCCGGAGGTGCGGCAGAAGCTGTTCCAGCAGGGCTGGCAGGTGGCGGGCACTTCTGCGGAAGGCCTGGCGAACCGGATGCGGACGGATTACGCGGTGCTGGGCAAGATCATTGCGGATCGTTCCATCAAGGCGGAGTAGTTTCTCCTTGCGTACCTGACAGGGTAGCCGAGCCGGTCCCGTCAGGCTCCTGACAAAGAAAACTATTTCTGCTGCAAAAGAAGCTTGATGTCCGATGCCATCGCCGGCGCACCGCTGCCATAGCGGGTATACAGGCGCAACCGTCCCTCGGCGTCGTAGATGTAGCTGCCCGCCGAATGGTCCATGGTGTAGCTGGTGGGTGTCTTGCCGTCGACCTTCTTGTAGTAGACCTTGTAGTCCTTGGCCAGTGCGGCCAGTTTCTCGGGCGAACCGGCGTACAGCGCGAGGAAGGTCGGGTCGAAGTTGGCCATGTAGGCCTTGAGCAGTTCAGGCGTGTCGCGCGCCGGATCGATGCTGACGAACAAACCCTGCAGCTTGTCGCCATCGGCACCCAGCAATTTCTTGACCTCGACCAGTTCGGTCATGGAAGTCGGACAGACATCCGGACACTGGGTGTAGCCGAAGAACAGCACGACGATCTTGCCGCGGAAGTCTTTCAGGCTGCGCGGCTGGCCATTGTGATCGGTCAGCTGGAAGTCACGGGCGTAGTCGGCATCGGTAATGTCGATCGCGGCAAACTTCGGCCTGTCATCGGAACAGGCACTCAATAACGCCATGGACCCTGTCAAAAGGGCGCTGAATGCTATCAATTTAAGAGTGTTTCGTTTGCTCATGATGCGTTACAGCAGGTAGTGGTCGAGCAGCAGCGCCGCAAACAGCACGCTCAGGTGGATCAGGGAAAAGCGGAAGGTCTTGCGCGCCAGATCGTCCGAGTAGTTGCGCCACAAGCGCCAAGCGTACAGGAAGAAGCCGATGTTGAGCACAACGGCGGCGGCCAGGTAGATCCAGGAGCTCATGCGGTAGACGAAGGGCATCAGGCAGGCGGCGAACAGAACCAGCGTGTAAAGCAGAATCTGCAGGCGCGTGAAGGCGTTGCCGTGCGTCACCGGCAGCATGGGCAGGCCGGACTTGCGGTAGTCCTCCACGCGGTACAGCGCGAGTGCCCAGAAGTGCGGCGGCGTCCACAGGAAGATGATGAGGAAGAGGATCAGCGCCTCGGGACCCACGTCGCCCGTCATGGCGGCCCAGCCCAGCACCGGCGGCATGGCGCCCGAGGCGCCGCCGATGACGATGTTCTGCGGCGTCAGCGGCTTGAGAATCACGGTGTAGATCACCGCATAGCCGACGAAGGTGGCAAAGGTCAGCCACATCGTCAAGGGGTTGACCCAGACATACAGCAGTGCCGAGCCTGCGGCGCACAGCGCGGCCGAGAACAGCAGGGTCTGCACGTCGCTCAACTCGCCCTTGGCGGTAGGCCGCCAGGCGGTGCGCTTCATCTTGGCATCGATGCCCTTCTCGACGATGCAGTTGAAAGCGGCGGCCGCGCCGGCCACCAGCCAGATGCCGGCACAGGCCATCAGCATGCGCTGCAGCTCGCGCCAGCCCGGCAGGCCGGGCACGGCCAGCACCATGCCGATGAGCGCGCAAAAGACGATGAGCTGGATCACGCGTGGCTTCATCAGCGCATAGAACTGGCTGAACACGGAGGGCGGAGACGAAGTAGACAGAACACTCATGCGGAGATACTCGAAACAGAGGGGTCGGCGGTCTGGCCCGCGGGGCGGATGCTGGCCAGACACCAGGTCAGCACAACCACCAGGGCAGCGGCGCCGCCGGTGTGCAAGACGGCCGCCAGCAACGGCCAATCCAGCACCACGTTGCTCAGCCCGGTGAGGAACTGCAGCAGCAGCAGCGCCGTCAGCCAGCGCGAGGCACGACGCCAGGCCGGCACCGCGCGCATGTGCCAGGCCAGTGCGACCAGCAGGGCGATCACGGCATAGGCCACGAGGCGGTGAACGTAGTGGATGGCGGTGAGCGCAGTAAAACTGATGTGCTGGCCATCACGGGTCAGGCCGAGTTCGCGCCAGAGCTCGAAGCCCTGGGCAAAATTCATCTCCGGCCACCAGCTGGCCTGGCAGGTGGGGAATTCCGTGCAGGCCAGCACCGCGTAATTGGTGCTGACCCAACCACCCAGTGCGATCTGCAGCCACAGCAGCATCAGGCCCGGCACCAGCAGGCGGCGCAGCGCCGGACTCACGTCAACGCAAGCCGTGGCGTCGTGCATCTGTGCATAGCGCACGGCCTGCACGCACAGCAAGGCCAGCAGCAGCAGGCCGCCGAGCAGGTGCAGCGTCACGATGGCGGGGAACAGCTTCATGGTCACCGTCAGCGCACCGAAGGCACCCTGGACGCAGACCCAGACCAGCGTCCACGTCGCCCACCAGGGATTGACGCTGCCGGATGCCTGCTGGCGCGTGCGCTCGATCCAGCTCACGATCGCCAGCACCAGAATCAGCACGCCAACGCTGGTGGCCAGGTAGCGATGGATCATCTCGACCCAGGCCTTGCCGTGGGTCACCGGCCCGGTGGGCATGGCCTGCTGCGCGGCACTGATTTCGGCATGGGCACCCACCGGGCTGGCGTTGCCGTAGCAGCCGGGCCAGTCGGGGCAGCCCAGGCCGGAGTCGGTCAGGCGCGTGAAGGAACCGAACAGCACCAGGTCGAAGGTCAGGAACAGCGTGAGTACGGTCAGCGCCTGCAGTCGATGCGCACGCGATGCCTGGCGGTTGCGCAACCAGACCCAGGCCAGTGGACCGAGCGCCAGCACCAGCCCCATCAGCATCAGCCGGATGGCCGGCGACAGGTCGTACAGCGTGGAAGCGTTCATAGGCGTTTACCTCCCGGCCTGGTCCCAGGAACTGGAGGCACGCATCAGCCGCTCCAGATCGCGCTTGGCCTTGGCTGCGGTGGCCACGTCCAGATTGGCCGGAAAGCGCAGCATCCAGTTGCCCAGCGGATCCACCACATACAGGTGCTCGGACAACGCATGGCCTGCCGCCGGCTCCAGCCAGCGCGCCAACTCGGCTTGCGGCACACGCAGCACGGTGGCCTCCTGCAGGCCCGGCAGCATGGCCGGTGCAACCGGCTGCTCGTCGCTCACCAGCCAGACCCGGTCCATGCGATCCTTGTCCTTGCCCAAGCCCTCGCGCATCTGGCGCTGCAGGTAGAGCTGCTGGACACAGGCGTCATTGCAGTGGCCGCTGCCCACACTCACCAGCAGCCATTGCCCCTTGAGTTCACGCAGATTGACGGTCTTGCCGGCCAGGTCGGTCGCCACCTGATCGGGCAAGGGACGCTGCGGATCAACGAGCTCGCCGAAATTGCGCCGCCCTTCGGGCCGGATCACGTAATAGGTGAAGTAGGAAGCGATCACCGGCGCTGCGCACACCAGCAGCACAGCGATCATCTTCCAGCGGCCAAGACGGGTACGCCGTGCCTCCTCGGCCATGGCGGCCCCTGGCTCGGGCATGGCATACACGGTGAGCCCGAGCAGGTGATCTGCGGCGGCGTCAGGCCGGCTTGCGTTGGATGAATCTTCTGACAATTTGGAACCAGACATAAAGTAGTGCAATCAGGGCACTGAGCCCGAACCATTGGAATGCGTAGCCGTAATGTTTGTCGACACCGGTGTTGCCGCGCGGCCAGTCGCGCGCCAGCCCGTCGGCGGCGGCATCCGTCTGCTGAATGGAAACCGCTGCCAGCGGCAAACCGGTCTCGGTCCTGAACTGTGCCAGATCGAGATTTTGCCGGATCGGCCCCGACTCGACCGCGCCCATCTCATAGAGCTTGGCCGGCGGGGGGACAATCCGCCCCTGAACCACCACCGGCCCCGCCGGGGTCTGGACCACGGGGATACGGGACCGGTCCTCGAAGTTACGCGGTACCCAGCCGCGCTGCACCAGCACCGCCGTGTCGCTGTCCTCCAGCCTCAGCGGTGTCAGCACAAAGAAGCCCACGCGCCCGTTCATCTGCCGGTTGTCCAGAAACACCGTCCGGTCGGCCAGCCATTGCCCGCGCGCGACAACGCGACGATGGAGCAGCACATCCGCATCCCCATCGTGACGCAGGCTCATGCCATCCAGCACAGGCGCCGTGGCACGCGCATCCATGCTGGCCTGCAACGCCTCCTTGGCTGCAGCGCGCGACAGTTGCCAGCGCCCGAGCTCGGCCGTGGCCAGCACCGCCAACAGGGCCAGAACGGTCACCAGCCAGAATCTGATGTGCTCACTCATTCGTGCAGTCACGCGATAATCCCATTCATGAAATACCTGATTGCGCTTGCGTTCCTGGCCATCCTCGCCAGCCTGGGTTCGGCCCTGTTCTTCATGATGAAGGACGGCCGCGACGGCAAACCCAAGAGCAGCAACATGGCCCGGGCCCTGGCCTTCCGGGTCGGCTTTTCCATCCTGATTTTCGTCTGTATCCTGATTGCCTGGCAGCTCGGCTACATCCAGCCCACCGGCATTCCGCCAAGCCGGTAAACTCATTACACACAAAAACAAAAGCCGCTCGAAGCGGCTTTTGTTTTTGTCGGCTCGCACGCCACAAAGCGGCGTAGCGAGCGGGCTTCAGCCTAGGCGCGGCTGGAGGGAAACCGGAACGTACTTGAAGGTACGTGAGGATTTCCCGACAGGCCCCGCAACGACGGATCAAGCCCGCGCAGTAGCCGCCCCGATTACATCCAGTAGACGAGGATGTACAGGCCGAGCCAGACCACGTCCACAAAGTGCCAGTACCAGGCAGCGCCTTCGAAACCGAAGTGGCGCTCGGCCGTGAAGTGGCCCTTCTGCAGACGCAGGGTGATGAACAGCAGCATCAGCATGCCGACGAACACGTGGAAGCCGTGGAAGCCGGTCAGCATGAAGAAGGTCGAACCGAAGATGCCGGACGACAGCTTGAGGTTCAGATCGCTGTAGGCATGTGCATACTCGTAACCCTGCACGAACAGGAAGGTGATGCCCAGCAGGACGGTGATCCACATGAAACCGATGGTCTTGCTGCGGTTGCCGTCACGCAGAGCGTGGTGGGCGATCGTCAGCGTCACGCCGGAGCTCAACAGCAGGGCGGTATTGATCGTCGGCAGCCAGAACGGACCCATGGTCTGGAAGGGCTCGATCGTGCCAGCCGGCGAAGCCGTCATGCCAGCGGCAACACTCGGCCAGACCGCCTTGAAGTCAGGCCAGAGCAGCGCGTTCTCCAGGCTGCCGAGTTGCGGCACCGAATGGGAACGGGCCCACCACAGGGCGGTGAAGAAGGCCCCGAAGAACATCACTTCGGAGAAGATGAACCAGGTCATGCTCCAACGGTAGGACAGGTCAATCTTGTGACCGTACTGGCCGCCTTCGCTCTCGCTCACGGCATCACGGAACCATTGGTAGAGTACCACCAGCCACCAGGCCAGGCCGGCGAACAGGGAGTACTTGCCCCAATCAGCGCCATTGATCCACTGGCCGGCACCGTAGATGACGAAGAACAGGCCGATCGCCGCCATGACGGGATGGCGCGAGGGGCCGGGCACGAAGTAATACGGGGTGCTGCCGTGTGTTGTCGAACTCATTTTTGCTCCATTCCTTCCGGTTCTCTTCAATTTTTCCTGTCAACGGAATCCCGGCCCTCTAGGCCACGATCCAGTTCACCAATGCAATCAAACTCACAACTAAAACCAGGACCCCGATGATCCCCACCGCAATGATGTGGAAGGGGTTCAGGCGTCCAATGTCTTCCTGGAAGCCGCTGTTCTTGCGCACGCCAAGAAAGGACCAGGCCACGGCCTTGACCGTGTGCGCAAACGAGCCCTTGGGCATGGCCGGTTTCTCGCCCTTCATGCACCCACTCCCGAAACGGCCCGGGCCGCCGTCTTGCCAGCCGGCGTTCCGGGAGCAGGTGGCGTCCTGCTGCCGACTTCAAAGAAGGTGTAGGACAAGGTGATCGTGGTCACATCCTTGGACAGCTTGGGGTCGATCACGAAAGCGACCGGCCACTCCTTCTTCTCACCCGGCTCGAGCGTGTACTCGTTGAAGCAGAAGCACTCCAGCTTGTTGAAGTGGGCTGAGGCCTGCCGCGGTGCATAGCTCGGAATGGCCTGCGCCGACATGCGGCGGTCCTGCACGTTCTCGAACTCGTACATGACGGTCGCGAGTTCACCCGGGTGCACCTGGAGCGAACGCTTGGCCGGCCGGAAACTCCAGGGGCCACGTGCGTTGGCGTCGAACTCCACCGTGATCGTGCGGTTCATGTCGACCTGCGTATTCGCCGGCAGGGTCGCCCGGCCGCCACGGATGTCACGCTCGCCCAGCGCCAGGATGTTGATGCCCGTCATCTCGCAGATGTGCTTGTAGATCGGGATCAGCGCATAGCCGAAGCCGAACATGCCGGCCGCAACCACGGCCAGCTTGCCCACCATCTTGACGTTTTCGCGCCGCAGGCTCATGTTCGCTTCTTACTTGCCGAGCAGGACCATCTTGGCCATGAAGCCGAAGAAAAACACCAGCACCACGGACAGCAGGATCAGCCCGGTCCGGAGATTGGTTTTCTTTTGCTCTTCAGGTTTCATGACCTAGTTCCAGTTCGTCTCGATCAACCGATCACGCGGGTGGCCGTAGCGTCCAGCTTCGGAGGATTCTCATAGGTATGGAAGGGCGCCGGCGACGGCACTTCCCACTCCAGGCCTTCCGCGGCTTCCCACGGCTTTTGCGCTGCCTTCGCGCCCTGGCCGCGCATGACCGGCAGCGCGACGAAGAAGAAGAAGTACACCTGGGCGAAGCCGAAGAAGAAGGCGCCCACGGAAGCCACCGCATTGAAGTCGGCGAACTGCATCGGGTAGTCGGCATAGCGGCGCGGCATGCCGGCCAGGCCCAGGAAGTGCATCGGGAAGAAGGTGACGTTGAACGAGATCAGCGACCACCAGAAGTGGATCTTGCCGCGTGTTTCGCTGTACATCACGCCGGTCCACTTCGGGCTCCAGTAGTAGAAGCCGGCAAACAGGGTGAACAACGAACCCGCCACCAGCACGTAGTGGAAGTGGGCCACGATGTAGTACGTGTCCTGGATCTGGATGTCGATCGGGGCCACGGCCGGGATCAGGCCGGTGAAGCCGCCCATGGTGAACACGAAGATGAAGCCGATGGCAAACATCATGGGGGTTTCGAAGGTCATCGAACCGCGCCACATGGTGGCCAGCCAGTTGAAGATCTTCACGGCCGTCGGCACGGCGATCAGCATGGTGGCGTACATGAAGAACAGCTGGCCCGTCACCGGCATGCCGGTGGTGAACATGTGGTGCGCCCAGACGATGAAGCTCAGGATGGCAATCGACGAGGTGGCGTACACCATGGAGGCGTAGCCGAACAGTTTCTTGCGCGAGAAGGCCGGGACGATCTGGCTGATGATGCCGAAGGCCGGCAGGATCATGATGTACACCTCGGGGTGACCGAAGAACCAGAAGATGTGCTGGAACATCACCGGGTCACCGCCGCCGGCGGGGTTGAAGAAGCTGGTGCCGAAGTGGCGGTCCGTCAGCGTCATGGTGATGGCGCCGGCCAGCACCGGCATCACGGCGATCAGCAGGTAGGCGGTGATGAGCCAGGTCCAGCAGAACATCGGCATCTTCATCAGCGTCATGCCGGGCGCGCGCATGTTCAGCACGGTCACGATGATGTTGATCGAACCCATGATGGACGAGGCGCCCATGATGTGCAGGGCAAAAATGCCGGCGTCCATCGAGGGGCCCATCTGCAGCGTCAGCGGTGCGTAGAACGTCCAGCCGGCAGCAGGTGCGCCGCCGGGCATGAAGAACGAGGCCGCCACCATGATGCCGGCAGGAATCAGCAGCCAGAAGCTGAAGTTGTTCATGCGGGCAAACGCCATGTCGGAGGCGCCGATCTGCAGCGGAATCATCCAGTTGGCGAAGCCGACGAAGGCCGGCATGATGGCGCCGAACACCATGATCACGCCGTGCATGGTGGTCAGCTGGTTGAACAGTTCGGGGTTCACCACCTGCAGGCCGGGCTGGAACAGCTCGGCACGGATCAGCAGCGCCAGCACGCCACCCAACATCAGCATCGTGAAGCTGAACAGCAGGTACAGCGTACCGATGTCCTTGTGGTTGGTCGCAAACACCCAGCGACGCCAGCCCGTGGGGGCATGGTGGTGGTCGTCATGGGCGTGATCGTGATGGTCTAGAACGGCACTCATCCTGATTTCCTTCTCAATACTTCTATGCGTTTGACGGCTGGTTATTTGCGAGCAGTCTTGATGTCAGCGGGCTGAACCAGCTGGCCGGTCTTGTTGGACCAGTTGTTCTTGGTGTAGGTGATCACAGCGGCGATCTCGGTGTCGCTCAGCTGCTTCCAGGCCGGCATGGCGCCGTTGGCCGCCCCACCCAGCACCACAGCGATCTGCTTGCTCTTGTCAGCATCCAGAACAATGGCAGAGCCGTCGAGCGCCTTGATCGGGCCAGCGCCCTTGCCGTTGGCCTGGTGGCAGGCAGCGCAGTTGGCGGCATAGACCTTCTCGCCGCGCTTGGCCAGGTCGTCCTTCGTCCAGACCTTGCTCGGATCATCCGCCTTGGCGACCAGCTTCTTCTTCTCGCCGTCCACCCACTTGGAATAGTCTTCAGCCGACAGCACCTTCACGTGGATGGGCATGTAGGCGTGCTCCTTGCCGCACAGCTCGGCGCACTGGCCGTAGAAATCGCCGGTCTTCTCGGCACGGAACCAGGTGTCGCGCACGAAGCCGGGGATGGCGTCCTGCTTGATGCCGAAGGCCGGCACCATGAAGGCGTGGATCACGTCGTTGGCGGTGGTGATGATGCGGACCTTCTTGCCCACGGGAACGACCAGCGGGTTGTCGACCTTCAGCAGGTAGTCGTCGGTCGGAGCCGGCTTGCCGGACTCGGACATGGCGCGGTGCGCGCTGTCCAGGTTGGAGATGAAGCCGATGCCCTCGCCTTCACCCTTGAGGTAGTCGTAGCCCCACTTCCACTGGTAACCGGTGGCCTTGATGGTCAGGTCGGCATTGCTGGTGTCCTTCATGGCCACCACCATCTTGGTCGCCGGCAGCGCCATCAGGATCACGATGATGAAAGGCACCACCGTCCAGACGATTTCCACCGTCACGGACTCATGGAAATTGGCGGCCTTGTGGCCCACCGACTTGCGGTGCTTCCAGATCGAATAGAACATCACGCTGAACACGCCGACGAAAATCACGGCGCACAGAATCAGCATGAACCAGTGCAGCCAGTGCAGTTCTTCGGCAATCTTGGTTGCCGGCGGATGCAGATTGAGCTGGTTGACGGCCGGGCCGCCGGGCAGATCGTTGACCGCGTGGGCTACGGTGAAGGCCGCAGTGCCAGCCCATGCACTTGCCGCGAGCAGCAGTGAAGTCAATTTATTAGAAATGCTCTTCATCATGTTCACTTCTTCAATGTCTTAATTAATCCAAGACTGCCCAGGCTTGCCAGACATGCGGCTTTTACACATGCGACCGCCACCTAAAAACGGCAGGCAGCAAAGTCCCCGTTGAAAACTTAAATTCAGCAACTACTTATTGTAGCCCAGCATAAAAAGTGCTCGAACAGGTGTTGACCCTGATCAAAGAGCTTGGTCTTGGCTTTTGCGTTTTCTCAATGAGTTGCGCATTTCGTCCAGTGACAATGTCGTTTCCGCCGTCACAGGAATACGCGGCTGCGGCTTGAAGGCATGGCCGTAGATGATCTCGAAAGTGAGCTTGAGCCGGCCGTCCTGCGTCGGGTCGGCCAGTTGCAGCAGCGCCTGCTGCAGCCGCTCGCGCCAGCCACGGCCGCGCAGGCCGGGGAAACGCTGCGGATGCAGGTTGCGGCCCAGTTCGCGCAATTCCTGCAGCAGCCGCTGCGGCGTCTCGAACGTCAGTTCGATGCGCTCCATGTCCATCACCGGCTCGGCAAAGCCGGCCTGCACCAGCATGTCACCCCAGTCATGCATGTCGGTGAATTCATGCGACGGTGCCGGCCAGCCCAGTGCCTGGTACAGCACGCGCAACTCGCGCAGCGTGTCGGGCCCGAGGCAGGAGAACATCAGGAAACCATCGACCGCCAGCGCATCAAACCAGCGCGCCAGCAGCGCCTGCGGATCGGCCGCCATGTGCAGCGCCATATTGGCCCACAGCATCTGCGCTGCCCCGCGCGGCGGCACCGCCCCGTGCTGCAGTCTGCCGCGCCAGCGGGCCGGGTGCCACCACGGTTTCGCTATTTTTTTGATAGCACCCCGCGTAACCTCTTCGGGCGACAAGGCCAGAAAACACTCTGAACCCGGGTAACGGCGCTGCAGCAGCGCCTGTGCCTGCAGGCCGCCGCGCAGCGGCTCCCAGTGCACCCAGCTCTGCGGCTGGCGCATGATCCAGGCCAGCCGCTCCTCCATGCGCCGCGCCACCTCCTCGTGCAACCAGGGGGAGTCGGACAACGGCAGCCGCTGCCAACGGGCGGCAGCCTGGGGATCGATGGTGGGGGGACGCTCAGAGGTCATGGTTGGGGCAGTCGGCCCACGAGTATATTGACTCCATGTTTCGCCGCCTGATCGAACGCCTGTCCCACGCGCTGCCCAGCCAGTGCGCGGTCTGTCATGCCTGGCCGGCCCAGCCGGTGTGCGAAACCTGCATCACCCGCTTCGCCCAACCGCAGTCACGCTGCCAGACCTGCGCCTTGCCGGTGCCGGCCGGCATCAGCCGCTGCGGCGCCTGCCTCAAGACACCACCGCCGCTCGATGCCTGCCTGGCCGCGGTCGGCTATGCCTACCCCTGGAGCGAGCTGATCGCACGCTACAAGTTCGGTGACATGCCGGGCTGGTCGGCCGCCCTGGCCGGTCTGCTGCGCAGCATGCCCTGGGTCGAGCCGGCGCTGGAAGCGGCCGACCTGCTGCTGCCCATGCCGCTGTCGCGCCAGCGCCTGCAGCAGCGCGGCTACAACCAGGCCCTGGAACTGGCACGCCACCTGGCACCGGCCAAGGCCGTGCCCGGCCTGCTGCTGCGCATCCGCGACACGCCACCGCAAAGCGCGCTGCAGCGCGCCGAGCGCCTGCGCAACGTCCAGGGCGCCTTCGCGGTCGAGCCGCTGCGCCAGACCGAGGTGCGCGGCAAGCGCGTGGTGCTGCTGGACGACGTCATGACCAGCGGCGCCTCGCTGTTCGCCGCTGCGCAAGCCCTGCGCGACGCCGGCGCTGCCCACATCACCGGGCTGGTGCTGGCGCGAACGGAATGACATAGAGCCCCCGCGCTCTGCTTGGGCTCGGGGCCGCGTTTCGCCCGTTCGCGCGAAGCACGAACTTGACCATGCTGACGGCCCGGCGGCGAAACATGCCCCCACGCTCGCCAGCGACAATAGACGCATGTTCCATATCGTCCTGGTCGAGCCCGAGATTCCGCCCAACACGGGCAACGTCATCCGCCTGGCGGCCAACACCGGCTGCACCCTGCACCTGATCGAGCCGCTGGGGTTTTCGATGGACGACAAGCACATGCGCCGCGCCGGGCTGGACTACCACGAGTACGCCACTACCAAGCGCCACGCCAACTGGGACGCCTTCCTCGCCAGCGAGCAGCCGCGGCCCGAGCGCATGTTCGCCCTCACCACGCGCGGCACGCGGGGGGTGCACGAGGCGCGCTTCGAGCCGGGCGACTGGCTGGTGTTCGGTGCCGAGACGCGTGGCCTGTCGGAGGTCGTGCGCGCTGCGTTTTCACCGGAGCAGTTGCTGAAGCTGCCGATGCGTGCCGGCCAGCGCAGCCTCAACCTCTCCAATGCGGTGGCGGTGACGGTGTTCGAAGCCTGGCGCCAGAACGGCTTTCAGTAAGCCCCCACGCTCGCCCACTCCGTGTGGCTCCCTGCCCTCCGTGGGGGCCGTGTTTCACCTTGGGGCGGCCCGGCGGTGAATCGGCGCCGCTGACCGCCAGTTCAGGGATAACGCCGCGCGATCGACTCGGCCACGCACACCGGCTTCGGTGCGCCTTCGCGCTCGATCGTGACTTCCCAGGTCATCTGCAGGCCGTGGTTGTCGATCGGCTCGCACGCCAGCAGCTTCATGCGCGCCCGCAAGCGGCTGCCCACCGGCACCGGCGCCATGAAGCGCACCCGGTTGAGACCGTAGTTCACGCCCATGCGCGACTCGACAATCTCCATGGTGGTCTCGAAAAACCTGGGCAGCAGCGACAGCGTGAGGAAGCCGTGCGCGATCGGGCCGCCGAAGGGGCCGGCCTTGGCGCGCTCCACATCGACGTGGATCCACTGGTGGTCGCCGGTGGCCTGGGCGAACTGGTTGACCTGCTCCTGCGTGATGGTCAGCCAGTCGCTGACCGCGACCTCCTGGCCCACCAGCGCCGGAAACTCCTTGAGGGACTGGAATGTTTTCATGCCGGCTACTGTAGCGGCGAGACCCGCGCGCTGGCTGTCATGCGTGCGACGCGAAAGAAGAACTTGCGAAGAAATCGTCGCAAGCGGCCCGAGCGCAAGGCGGACGGAGCACAGGAACCGGAACGTACTCAGGTACGTGAGGATTCCGCGCACCGCCCAACGCGGCGATCGGGCCGCGCAGCAGATTTATTCTCAGGCGTCGAGCCAGCGGCAGATGCCCTGCCACTGCGCCAGGTCCTTCTCGACGCGGCTGGGCGCCACGTCGAACAGGGTCAGGCCGTGCGCCGCCAGGTGGATGTAGTTCTGCGTGTCGCGCAGGTAGCCCAGCACCGGCAGGCCCAGGCCATCGACAAAGCCGCGCAACTTGTCGGCGGCCAGGGTACGGCCGTCGACGCGCATGCCGACGATGCCGACCTGCATGCCCGGATGGCCATGGGCCTTGATCTCGTCCAGAAAGGCACGGGTGGCGAAGATGTCGAAGATGCTGGGCTGCAACGGCACGATCACCTTGTCGGCGTGGCGCAGCACATCCTTCATGCGCGAGCCTTTCAGCCCCGCCGGCGTATCGAGCACCACATGGGTCGTGCCCTTGGGCAGCTTGGCCAGCTTGTCCTCACCGACCTCCCAGCCCACGATCGGCCGCGCCTGCGGCGGGCGCAGGCCCAGCCACAGGCGTGAAGACTGCTGGCGATCGGCATCGCCCAGCATCACACTGAACCCCTTGCTGGCAAAGTAACCCGCCACATTGGTGGACAATGTGGACTTTCCAACGCCCCCCTTGGGATTGGCAACCACGACAACCGGCATCTCGTGCTCCTTGAAGTCTGACCAAGCCCTATGTTAGCTTAGGGCCATGGAACACATCCCGAGCTGGCTCAGCAGCGCCTTCATCTACCTCGGCGCAGCGGTCATTGCGGTGCCCCTGAGCAAGTACCTGGGCCTGGGCGCCATCATCGGCTACCTCGGCGCCGGCATCGCCATCGGCCCGTGGGGTCTGGGCCTGGTCACGGATGTGGAGAACATCCTGCACTTCGCCGAATTCGGCGTCGTGCTGATGCTGTTCCTGGTCGGGCTGGAGCTGGAGCCGCGCCGCCTGTGGAGCCTGCGCCGGCCCATCTTCGGCGGCGGCGGCGCGCAGCTGCTGGGTTGCACGCTGGCGATCGGCGGCGTGGCGCTGGCCTTCGACGTGCGCTGGCAGATCGCCCTCATCGCCGCGCTGGGCCTGGCCCTGTCGTCCACCGCCATTGCCCTGCAGGCCCTGCAGGAACGCAACCTGCTGCGCACCGGCAGCGGCCAGGCCGGCCTGTCCATCCTGCTGTTCCAGGACATGGCGGCGATCCCGATTCTGGCCCTGCTGCCGCTGCTGGGCGACGTTTCAGCATCCGACACGGCACTGGCGCCCATGCATCCTGCGTTGAAAGCCATCAAAATCATAGCCATCATCGGCGCCATCATCCTCGGCGGCCGGTTGCTGGTGCGCCCGCTGCTGCGCTGGATCGCGCGCAGCAAAACGCCGGAAATCTTCACCGCCGCCGCCCTGCTGCTGGTGGTGGGCATCGCCACCCTGATGCAGGCCACCGGCATGAGCATGGCGCTGGGCGCCTTCCTGGCCGGCGTGCTGCTGGCCGAGAGCGAGTACCGGCGCGAGCTGGAGACCGACCTGGAGCCGTTCAAGGGCCTGTTGCTCGGCCTGTTCTTCGTGGCGGTCGGCATGGGCATCGACTTCGGCGTGCTGCGGCAGTCGCCTTGGCTGATGGCGGCCATCCTGGGTGGCTTCGTGCTGCTCAAGCTGCTGGTGATCTACGTGCTGGCCCAGGTCATGCGCCTGCCGCTGCAGGAGCGCCCGGTCTTCACCGTGCTGCTGGCCCAGGGCGGCGAATTCGCCTTCGTCGTGTTCCAGGCCGCCGCTGGCGCCCGCGTGCTGCCGCCGGACACGGCCTCGCTGCTGACCGGCGCGGTAGCCCTGTCGATGCTGCTCAGCCCGCTGCTGCTGGTGCTGATCGACAAATGGCTGCTGCCGCGCTGGGCGGCGCGCAACGGCCCGCGGCTGGAGGAAATCTCGGAGCAGCAGGATGCGCCGGTGCTGGTCGCCGGCTTCGGCCGCTACGGCCAGATGGTGGCGCGCCTGATGTTCGCCCACGGCATCCGCTGCACCCTGCTCGACCATGACGCCGAGATGATCGAGGCCGCCCGCGCCTTCGGCTTCCCGGTCTTCTACGGCGACGCCACCCGGCTCGACCTGCTGCGCATCTCCGGCGCGGCCACGGCGCGGGTGCTGGTGGTGGCGGTGGACGAGCCCGAGCAGTCGCTCAAGATCATCGAGCTGGCGCAGCAGCATTTCCCGCAGCTCGCCATCGTGGCGCGGGCACGCGACGTGACGCACTGGTACCAGTTGCGCGACCGCGGCATCACGCTGCTGGAGCGCGAGGTCTTCGAGTCCAGCCTGCGCAGCGCGCGCAGCGTGCTCGAACTGCTGGGCCACACGCCGGAAGAAGCGCGCCTGGCCGCGCGGCGTTTCCGGCAGCACAACCTGGCGTTGCTGGAGCAGATGTACCCGCACCACAAGGACCGCGCCAAGCTGATCGCGGTGGCCAAGCAGGGGCGGCAGCAACTGGAAGAACAGATCGCCCGCGAACGCGAGCTGCAAGCATCGCGCCAGCGGCCGCAAGACCACGAAACCTGATCAAAAACCGGCTTCCGGCCTTGTCGAATAAGCGCCAAAAGCTCCTTTTTTTTATAGCAATCAGCGAAGCGCGTCCCACACCAGCTTGGCGCCGGTGAGGAACAGGCCGAGGTAGATCAGCTGGTAGAACAACTGCTGCTTGATGCGCCGCGCCAGCCAGACGCCGCTCCACACACCGATCGGCGCCAGCGGCAGCAGCACCAGTGAGGTGGCCAGATTGCGCATGTCCAGCAGGCCCAGCCAGGCGTAGGGAATCCACTTCGACAGGTTGATGAAGAAGAAAAAGTAGGACAGCGTGGCCGCGAACACCACCGGCTTGAGCTTGAGCGGAATCACGTAGGCGCTGATCGGCGGGCCGCCGGCATGCGCCACGAAGCTGGTGAAACCCGAGGTGGCGGTGAGGATGGCGCCGAGCCAGCGCGGCGGCGGTGCGCTGTCGGCGCGTGGCGGGAACAGCAGGCGCTGCGCCAGGAACAGCAGCGTGAAACCGCCCACGATACCAGCCACGATATTCGCGGCCAGCACCTTGAACAGCAGCGCGCCGATGACCGTGCCCAGCAGGCCGAAGGGCAGCAGGAACTTGAGCAGGCGCCGGTCGAACTCCTTGCGCAGCGCCGCAATGCCCAGCAGGTCCATCACCAGCAGCACCGGCATCAGGATGGCGGCGGCCTGCGGCACCGTCACCGCCATGGCCATCAGCGGCACGGCGAGCGAGCCGAAGCCCGCGCCGAAGCCGCTCTTGCTGATGCCCAGCAACAGCACGGCGGGCACCGCCACGGCGTAGAAATACCCGTCGGTGATCAGCGGAAAGTTCATCCGCCGATTGTCGCCGCCCGCAACACCGGCTTCACCCCACCCGGGTCTTGAGCTTTTGCAGCGACACCAGCAACTCGCCGATGAACTTGGCCGTGGTCTCGTCGGTCAGCTCGCCCTGTTCGTTGAATTTGCCGGCGCAGTTGCTGATGAAGATCTCGGGCTTGTTGACGACGAAGGCGTTCATGAACACCATCACCTGACGCATGTGGTACTGCACGCGCGCCGTACCCACCGGGCCCGGGCTGGCCCCCATGATGGCCACGGTCTTGCCGTCGAACGGCGGCTCGGGCGGGCGCGACAGCCAGTCCAGCGTGTTCTTCAGCACACCCGGAATCGAGAAGTTGTACTCGGGGGTGACGATCAGCACCGCGTCGGCGGCACGCACCTGCGCCTTGAGCGCCGTCACCGCGGCCGGCTCGGCGGCGGCACGCACGTCGTCGTTGTACATCGGGATCTGCGAGATGTCGGCAATGGAAATCTCCATGCCGGCCGGTGCCAGCTTCTGCGCCGCGCGCAGCGCCATGCTGTTGAAGGAGCCCTTGCGCAGGCTGCCGGAAATACCGAGAACTTTCATGACTTACCTCTTCCAAAAAACACAACCATGTGACCGGATCAATCGGCCTTGATGCCGATGTCGCGCACCAGCTTAGTCCAACGTTCGACATCGCGCTTGACCAGGGCCTTGGTGTCGGCCGCGCTCAGGCTCAGGGGTTTGCCGCCGGCCTTGCGGAAGGTCTCCTGCAGATCAGGCTGGGCAATCACGCGCGCCAGCTCGCTGCGCAGGCGCTCCTGCACCTCGGCCGGTGTCTTGCTCGGCACGAAGTAGCCAAACCAGGACTCCAGATCGAGTTGGGCGACACCGCTCTCGTTGATGGTCGGCACCATCGGGTGCATGGCGTTGCGCTCGGCGCCCGAGACCGCCAGCGCCTTGACGGTACCGCCCTCCACCTGCGCCCGCGCCGTGGACGAGAGGTCAAAGAACACATCGACCCGGCCACCCAGCAGATCCTGGTAGGCGGCCTGCGCGCCGCGATACGGCACGTGCACCACGTTGACGCCGGCCAGGTGCCAGAGCGCGGCGGCCAGCACGTGCTGCCCCGAGCCGTTGCCGGCCGAGGCATAGGTCAGCTTGCCCGGGTTGGCTTTGGCATAGGCCACCACCTCCTTGAGCGAGCTGAACGGCAGGTCCTTGCGCGCCATCAGGGTGTAGCTGTAGCTCACCGCCAGGCCCACCGGTTCGAAGTCGCGCAGGCTGTCGTAGGACAGGTTGCTGTACAGCCCCATGTTGAGCGCGATGTTGGAGACCGAACCCATCAGCAGGGTGTAGCCGTCGGGCGCGGCCTTGGCCGCAGCGTCGGTGCCCACCAGCGTGCCGGAGCCGGGCTTGTTCTCCACCACCACGCTCTGGCCGATCTGCTTGCCCAGGCGGTCGGCCAGCTGGCGCGCCACGAAGTCGAAACCGCCGCCCGGCGGCTGCGGCACGATCACGCGCAAAGGCCGGTTCGGGTAGGCGCCTTGGGCCCAGGCGCCGGGCGCCAGGCCGAGCAGGCCCAGGGACGGCAACGCCTGCACGATGGCGCGGCGCGACAGCAGGCGCTGCGGTGGCGCGTCGATCTTCTTCATGCGGGTCTCCTCGTGTTGTTGGGTTCAACGCTCCAGCTCTCCGCCGGCCAGCCAGCGCGCGCCGCGCTGGTACAGCTCTTCGACTTCCGGGCCCTTGAGCATGGGCATGTCCATCTTCACCGTGTAGCCGATGCGCGTCTGGATGTAGGCCAGGTGGCGGTAGCCTTCGGGGAAGGTGGCCAGGGCCTGCTGGTCGAGCTTGAGCACGGCGGTGGAATCGACAGGGTCGATGCGGTCCTTCTCGTAGATCGGCTGGCGGTGCAGCAGCTTCCACTCGCCGTTGTGCTTCACCACAAAGTCATGGAAGCGGCCGGTGCACACCACGTCGCACAGCACCGGGCCGTCCGCGCCTTCCACCATGCCGCGCTGCGAGATCGTCATCTTGGTCTGGGCAATGGCGCGGTCGCCCGCCACCTCAATGGCCGAGCCGCCGAGGAAGTGCAGGATGCTGACGCCCTTGGCCCAGCCTTCTTTCGTGACGCGGATGAAGTCGGCAAACGGCCCCTGGAACCAGGTCGCCATCATCACGCCCTCCGGGTGCCACACGGTGGCAAAACGTTCCCAGTCGCCGGCGTCGCGCCACACCGCCCAGCGCTCCACCATCTGGCGAATCAGCAGCTCGTCCGTCAGCTTGTCATTCATGTTTTGTCTCCTCAAGGTTCCATCAAAAAAACAGCGGCGGCTCACGGCACCACGTAGTCCACCTGGTGACGCGCGATGCGCAGCTCGGCCACTTCGTCCTTGACGCGCAGATGCTCGGGGTGCGTGCCGTAGGCATCGAGCGCGGCCTGGCTCTCGAATTCGGAATACAGCACCACGTCGCAGGCGTAGTCGATGCGGCTGACATCAACGCCGATCTCCAGGTGCAGCAGGCCCGGGATGCGGCCGCGCAGCCCTTCGAAGCTGCGCTGCAGCTGCGCGATGCCGCGCGCCTTCTCGGCCGGCGTGTCGCCGCGCACGTTCCACATCACGATGTGCCGGATCATTCGCCGTCCCGCTCTACGCCGCCGGCGGAAAACCGGCCTTTTGCGGCCACAGGTTCACGAAGGCGTGCACCGTGGTGCTGGCGTACAGGCCGGCCTGGGTGAAGGGCTCGTTCGCCAGCCAGGCGTGCGCCGCGTCGCGCGAGGGGAAGTCGATCGCCAGCAGGCTGCCGAGCATGGTCTGGCCGTCGTCATGCGTGAACGGGCCGGCAAAGGCCATGCGGTCGGCCACCGCCGCCAGATAGGCCTTGTGCTCGGGCCGCACGCGCTGGCGCAGCTCGCCGTGGTCCGGCTTGTCGATGAGGATGAAGGTGTAGATCATGGTGCGACCGGCCGCCCCGCCGGGCCGTCCCAAGCAAGGCCAGCCCCCTCAGGGAGCAGCGAAGTACGCGAAGTGACGAGTATGGGGGTCATATCTCTTCAGCCCTTGATGGCGTCTTCCCATTTCGGGCAGACACGCTTGTCGGCCGGGATATCGGCCGGCTGGTAGTTGGTCTTGTCGATCACCGAGGCCTTGAACACCACCTCCTTCGGCACCGGCAGCTTGCGCAGCTCACGGATCGCCGCCATGGTGCCGACACAGCCCTGCAGGAACCCGTTGTAGTCACCCGTGGCCAGCATCTTGCCGGCCTTGATGGCATCGACCGCCTCCTTGGTGCCATTGATGCCCACCACCAGCGCCTTGCGGTTGGCGCCTTCCAGCGCCTCGATGGCGCCCGCCGCCATGGCGTCGTTGGCGGCCAGCACGCCGTCAATCTGCGGGTGCGTCTGCATCAGGTTCTCCATCACCTGCAGGCCCTGCAGGCGCTGGAAGTTGCCGGGCTGCGCCGCCAGCAGCTTGACCTGCGGATACTCCTTGAGGGCATCGGTGAAACCGCGGTTCCGGTCCCCCGAGACGATGGAGCCCTTGACGCCGTCCAGAATGACGACATTGCCCTTGCCGCCCAGGGTCTTGAGCAAGTGGCGCGCTGTCACCAGTCCGAGTTCGTAGTCGCTCGCACCCACGAAGGTCACGAACTTGCCGGCCTCGGAACGGTCGGTGATGTTGACCACCGGAATGCCGGCCGCGTTCATCTTCAGGACGCCCGCGCCCATGGCCTTGTAATCCACCGGCGTGAAGACAATCGCATTGGGCTTCTTGATGACCACATCGTCAATCTGCGACAGCTGCTCGGGAATGCTGTCCGGCTTGGTCGGCACGTAGTGCGTGACCACCGCGCCCATCTGTTTGGCCGCACTGTCCGCCCCCAGCCGCACGACCTGGAAGAACGGGTTGGTCTGGTTTTTCGTAAAGACGGCAATCTTCTCGCCGGATTGGGCGGCTGCACCGAACGACGCCGCGCTGGCCGCGATGAAAAAGGCCACGGCCCGCTGGGTTGGCTTGATATTCATGTTGTGTCTCCTGTCGAATTGAAAGGCCATTGAAAAATCTCAGCTGCCATGGCGCTTGCGCGTCAGGGCATCCGAGAGCACGGAAAGAATCACGATCACACCGGTGATGAAGGGCTGCCAGTTGGCGCTGATGCCCAGCTGGTTCATGCCGTTGAGCACCACGGTGAGAATCAGCGCCCCGATCAGGGTGCCCACCAGCGTGCCGGTGCCGCCGAACAGCGAGGTACCGCCGATCAGCACTGCGGCAATCGCCTGCAGCGTCAGGGACTCGCCCATGTCGCCTTCGGCCGAATTCAGGCGCGCCAAAAATACCAATGAAGCCAGCCCGGCCATGAGCCCGCTGAGCGCATAGACCGCCAGGCGCCGCGCATGGACCGGCACGCCCGACAAGGCCGCCGCCTCGGTGTTGGCGCCGGTGGCGTAAATCTCCTGGCCCCAGGTGGTGTACTGCGTGAGCACCGTGCCGGCCAGCAGCACGCCCAGCATCAGGTACACCGGCACCGGCACGGCGGCCAGGTAGCCGCTGCCGAGCATGCGGAATTCCGGCGGGAAGCCGTGGACGGTTTCGCCGTTCATGTACCAGTAGGTCACACCATGCAGGATCCACAACATGCCGTAGGTGGCAATGAAGGGTGGAATCCGCAAGGCGGTGACCATCAGCCCGTTGAGCAGGCCGATGCACAGACCGCAGCCCGCCCCGACGGCGCAGCCCAGCACGATGGAGCCCGTGCCCTTGATCGCGGTGGCCGCCAGACAGGCCGACAGCGCCACGTTGGCGCCGATCGACAGGTCCAGCCCGCCGCACAGGATCACCAGCGTCAGGCCCGAGGCCAGCAGGAACATCAGGCTGGCCTGGCGCAACACATTGAGCAGGTTGCCGGTCGTCAAAAAAGCCGGCGCCGCCAGCGACAACGCCAGGCCCAACAGCCCCAGCACGGCCAGGCGCAGCAGCACGGCGCGCTGCTCGGGCGACAGATGCGGCAGGGCCAGGCCCGGTTTTTGTGCCAACGTGTTCATGCTCTCCCCCGGGCCGCATCGATCCACAGCGCAATGATCACCACCACCCCCACCGCCGCCACCTGCACCGACGAGGGCATGGACATCAGGTTCAGCCCGTTGCGCATCACCCCCACCGCCAGCACGCCCAGCACCGTCCCGGTCAGCCCGCCCTTGCCACGCTCGAACGCCGTGCCGCCCACCGCCACCGCCGCGATGGCATCGAACTCCAGGCCGATGGCCGCCGTGGGATGGCCGCCGTTGAGGCGCGCGGTGAGCAGTAGCGAAGCCAGCCCCACGCACACGCCGCCCAAGGCGTAGACCCACAGCAGCGACCATTTCACCGTGATGCCGCCGAAGCGCAAGGCTTCGCGGTTGCCGCCCAGCGCGAACACGCGCGCGCCAAAGCGGGTGTGGTACAGCAGCACATGGATCACGGCCCAGGTCAGTGCCGCCAGCCACAGCGGCACCGGCAGGCCCAGCCAGCCGCCTTCCCAGAACCAGCGCAACCCTTCGGCCACGCCCATGGTGGTCCGCCCTTCGGCCGCCACCAGCGCCAGCCCCTGCGCTGCGCCCAGCGTGCCCAGCGTCACCACAAAGGGCGGCAGGTCGAACGCGGCCACCAGCAGGCCGTTGAACAGGCCAAAGGCGATGGCCACCGCCAGTGCCGCGGCCAGGCCCAGGACAATCGAACCACTGTCGATCTGCACCACCGCCAGCACCACGGTGCACAGCGACAGCACCGCCCCCATGGAAAGGTCCAGCCCCTCGGTCAGGATGATCAGCGTCATCGGCAGGGCCAGCAGCAGCAGGATGGTGGCCTGCAGCAGCACATTGACCAGGTTGGCCCCGCTGAGAAAACCCGGTGCCAGGACCGAGAACACGGCACACAGCCCGACCAGCAGCCAGGCCGCGCCCGAAGCGGCCCCCAGGCGCGCACGCGCCCCGCTGGCCACAGAATTCATCGTCTCAACCATGGTGCATCGCCAGCTTCAGCAAGTTGGCCTCCGTCAATTGGTCACGCCCCAGCTCACCCGCCAGGGCGCGCTCCTTCATCACATAAGCACGGTCGCACACGCGCACCACCTCGCCGAGTTCGGAGCTGATCATCAGCACCGCACAGCCCTGGCGCACCAGCTCGTCGATCTGGCGAAAGATCTCCTCCTTGGCGCCAACGTCGATGCCGCGCGTCGGCTCGTCGAAGATGAACAGCCGCGTGCCCGCCACCAGCCACTTGCCGATCACCACCTTCTGCTGGTTGCCGCCGGAGAGCGACTGCACCGGCGTGCGCGGCCCGGGCGTGGCGATGCGCAATTGCGCGATGCGGCGGCGCCCTTCCGCATGCCCCCGGCCCGGCTGGTACAGGTTGGACGGGAACAGGCGTTTCAGGCCGGCCAGCAACAGGTTGTCGCAGACCGTGCGCATCAGCGCCAGGCCCTGCTGCTTGCGGCTCTCGGGAATCAGGCCCAGCCCCAGCTGGCGCGCGTGGGTGGGTGAACTGCGCAGCGGCTGGCCGGCAAAGCGCACCTCGCCGGCCGTGAGCTTGTCGGCACCGAAGATGGCGCGCGCCACCTCGGTGCGGCCGGAGCCGACCAGGCCGCTCAGGCCGACGATCTCGCCGGCATGCACCTTGAGCGAGACGTCCCGGATGCCGTTGACGGCCGACACCCCGCGCACCTCCAGCAGGCACTCGCCCGGCGCCGGGCGCTCGCCCCGGTGGTAACTCATGTCCACCTTGCGCCCCACCATCAGCGTCACCAGCTCGTCGGGCGTGGCGTCGCCGGCGCGCAGCGTGGCCACGTACTTGCCGTCGCGCAATACCGTCACGCGGTCGCCCAGGCTGAACACCTCGTCCATGCGGTGCGAGATGTAGACCATGGCCACGCCCTGCCGGCGCAGCTCGCCAATGACCTCGAACAGGCGCTGCGTTTCGCGGTCCGACAGCGCCGCAGTGGGCTCGTCCAGCACCAGCACGCGCGCGTTCTGCGACAGCGCCTTGGCAATCTCCACCATCTGCTGCTGCGCCACGCCCAGGCCCTGCACTTCGCGCTGCGTGTCCAGGTCGAGGTTGAGCCGGGCCAGCACGGCGCGCGCCTGCGCGTGCATGCGCGCCTGGTCGATCAGGCCCAGCCGGTTGAGCGGCTCGCGCCCGAGAAAAATGTTGTGCGCAATGCTCAGGTGCGGCACCAGCGAGTATTCCTGGAAGATCACCGCCACGCCCAGGGCGCGGGCGTCGGCCGCATGGCGCACCCGCACCGGCTGCCCATCGGCCAGGATCTGGCCGGCATCCGCCGTGTAGGCGCCGCACAGCACCTTCATCAGCGTGGACTTGCCGGCGCCGTTCTCGCCCATCAGCATGTGCACCTCGCCGGCGTGCAGGGTCAGCGACACATCGTCGAGGGCCAGCACGCCCGGAAAGCGCTTGGTGATCCCCCGCAACTCCAGCAGGGGAATGGCGTCTGCCGTCATGGCGTCACTTCTCGGGGTTGAGCACGAAGTCGTACGCCAGCAGGTAGCTGCCGTCGGGCTGCTGCACCCAGTCGGCCACCAGCGACTGGCGCACGCCGAACACCACGTCGGAGTCGAGGTACTGGTCGTGGTTGCGGAACACGTGGGTGATGAGCCGCTGGTAGCCCGGCGCCTCGATCATGAAATGCAGGTGCGCCGGGCGCCACGGGTGGTTGGCGGTGGCCTTGAGCATGCGGCCCACCGGGCCGTCGCTGGGGATGGGGTAGGCCTCGGCCAGGATGGTCTTGAAGTGAAAGCGCCCCTGGTCGTCGGCATGCAGCACGCCGCGCGCCTGGGCATGGGCCAGGTCGGCGTACTGCACGTCGTAGTTGCCTTCGGCGTCGGCCTGCCAGACGTTCATGCGGGCGTTGGGCACCGGCGTGCCGTCCAGCCCCCTGACGGTGCCGCGCACCAGGCAGGGCAGGCCGGCGGCGCCGTTGGCCACGTCGTCGCCGTTTTTATATTCAGGCGCGCCCTCCACGAAGAAGGGGCCGAACACGGTGGATTCGGTGCAGCCGGCCGGCTTGTCGTTGTTCATGGCCACGGTCAGCATGGACAAGCCCAGCGTGTCGCTCAGCAAAATGAACTCCTGCCGCTTGTCGTCGGTGATGTGGCCGGTGTCGGTGAGGAAC